>Ga0206129_10002450_pt1 | contig 22936 bp, 15 predicted proteins | sample Helgoland_Spring_8_FD_148616 | JGI IMG/M metagenome (GOLD analysis project Ga0206129, IMG submission 148616) | Pelagic subsurface seawater microbial communities from Kabeltonne, Helgoland, North Sea - Helgoland_Spring_Bloom_20160502_2 | ecosystem: Environmental > Aquatic > Marine > Epipelagic ...
TGGGGAAGGTTCTTCATCCCTAACGGGGATACGGGTTCAAGCCCAGGGTTGCCGGCCTGCCCTCCGAAGCAGCGAAGCGCGAAGGAGGGAGCAGGGCGGAGGCTACCCTGGGAACTCCGGACCCCGAATATCCCAACCCCAACGGGGTTGCGTCCGTGCCGGAATCAATTCCAGACGTATTTCTGGCGCTCCGTCAGATCGGCATGACAAGATTCGGGGTTCGACATCGATCCGGGAGCATTGGCAATCGTTCGCTGATTTATGATTTACGATTTACGATTTTTGAAATGGGAAGTGCCTGAGGGCGTTGCATTTGCGATTCGATTGCTTGCGTGGAACCTTCAGGACGTTGCTTGTTGATTCGCAATGTGATTGCCCGCCTTTGAATTCGGCAGCACCTCAACGACATTGATCACATCGGCCGCGAAATCGATTAGTCGTTCCTCAAGATCAAATGGTTTGTTCCGCGTATCCTTCTTACTTCATGATTCAAAAATCATAAATCGGAAATCATAAATCGATCCAATCAGACCTTCGGAACTGGTCGGACAAGGGCGTCTCCTCTGGTTTCCAAGGCTCCATGTTGTATCTGATGAAGGATTTCCGTCATGCCGATCTGACGGAGCGTCGTATTTCTCATCCCAGCTTTGGCCATAAAGCCTCAGAAGCTCCCTGTATTCGTCCTGTCCGGTGGTTTTTCAGGATCGGACGCAACCCCGTTGGGGTTGATGGATTTTTTGGTGCCCTTGTCGCGGGGTAGGCGGAGGCCAAGTTCCATGAGGGTGGAAAGCGTCTTCGGCGGCGTGTGCAGAAAAGGACTCGCCAGCTAAAACAAACGCCCCAGTCCCCCATCAAAGCCACCAAGACATCATCGTTCAGATCATCGGTTGATTCATCACTATTTCAAACTTTTAGGAATAAACACCCTATTTTCTTGCTAATTACGATTAAAAAGATCATCGTTCGGATCATCGCTATTTGATGCCAGCGCACCCTTCCATCTTCCGCAACACCAGCTCAATGGAGCCACTCCTCCCCACTACAGGAAGAGCTGAACTCGCAGACCTGAGTGTCAAAATTTTCCAGAAATCCGGAGAACTCAGAGCAAGTCTCCCCTCCAAATCCGTCCGCCAGGAAATCTCCCGCCTCGTCTGTGAGATGAACAGCTACTACTCGAATCTCATCGAAGGACACAAAACCCTTCCACGGGACATCGAAAAAGCCCTCCACCAGGACTTTTCAACCCAGCACGAAGAGCGCCGAAACCAGCAACTCAGCGTCGCCCACATCAAGACCGAGCGGTCAATGCGGGCGCGGTTGGAAGAATATCCCGAGACAGACGTCTTCAGCTCCGAATTCATCTGCTGGCTCCACTCCGAATTCTACTCATCAATTCCAAAGGAAGAATGGTTCACCGTTTCCGAGGAAGGAAAACGCTTCCCCCTCGAACCGGGAAAACTACGGGATCACAACGTCGATGTGGGAAAACACACACCGCCCGACCACACCGCCTTGGAGAAATTCTTCCAGCGCTTCCAAGCCTTCTATACCGACGCAAAACTTCCCGCCACAGATCGATTGATCGCCCTTGCCGCAGCCCATCACCGCCTGGCGTGGATCCACCCCTTCGGTGACGGCAACGGCCGCGTCGCCCGCCTCCAATCCCAGGCCGCCATGATCACCGCAGGACTCGATACCGAAGGCCTCTACACCCTCTCCCGGGGACTCGCAAGATCCAGACCCACCTACTACAAGCACCTCCAGGAAGCCGATCAACCACGCCACAGTGACTACGACGGCAGAGGCAACCTCAGCGACAAAGCCCTTTCCCAATTCTGCATCTACTTCCTCACCCAGATCCTCGATCAAATCACCTTCATGCTGAATCTGATCGAACCTTTCAAACTCCAGGAACGCATCGAAACCCATCTCCGCTTCATCCGTCTGGATATCGATCCAAAGATGCGGAACCACCTCACCAAACTCCTCCGAGAACTCGTCATCCAAGGCGAAATCACCCGAGGCGCAGTCCCACACATTGTCGGACTAAAAGGCACAGCCAGCCGTGAAGTCATCCGCAAAGCTCTCGATGAACGCCTGATCAGCACCAGCAGCGAAAAAGGCCCCCTCAAAATCCATTTCCCCAGCCAAGTCCTGGAGTCCTACTTCCCACTCCTCTTCACCGACATCCCCACTGAATCGCAGTAAGTCACTCAAATTTCAAATCTCAACCCTCAAAGGAAGACTCCTCCATAGCAAAAAATCATCAATCTCCCACTCTCCCACTCTCCCACTCTCCCACTCTCCCACTCTCCCACTCTCCCACTCTGCGCTCTGCGCTCTCCGTGGTTAAAAACTCTTCAAAGAATCCAGAAACTTCGTAGCAGTATGATGCGTCCCTTTGAATAGCTCACAGAGCAATCGTGGAACTGCTGGCACCCCTGCCGGGGTGCAATATCTCGACGCGCGGGTCCGGGGGGCGGTCGCTACGCTCGTCCCACGGCTACTGGCTTGCAATCCCTCCGGGATGATCCGCGCACGTGGATGTCCGACATTTCTTCCAACGTGCGAGCGACACCTAAACAATCACATTCTAACGTCGGCGTTATTCCCGCGCCGCTCCCAAATTGAAAAGCCCGCCTTTTTATTTCCAATGCAACCCGGAGAGGTTGCCAGCCAGTAGCCGGGGGCCAAGTGCAGCGCCCGCCCCCGGACATTTCGAGCACGATTTCCGCACCCCGGCAGGGGTGCTAGCAACTCTGCTCAATCCAAAAACCTCTCCTCAAATTCAACGCCCGACTTCTTCAGAAAATCGATGAGTTCATCCCGGAAAGATCGTTTCCGATGATGCTCCTCCTGTTTGGCGATATATCTCCGCACATCATCCTTCGCCGACGCGCTCACAGTGAAAACGGAGTATCCATCCTGCCAGTGGAAGTTCTTTTCACCCATTGTTTCGGAAACCCAGATCGACGATGCTTTTTTCAGATCCCGCATAAAATCAGAGAGGCGATGGGTGGTTTTGAGAGAAATGAGCAGATGGACATGATCCTCGACTCCTCCCACACCCAACGGGACTCCGTCGAGGCCATGGACAGTGCCACCCAGATATTCATGCAGTCGCGGCAAAAGATCTCTCCGTGAAATCGGGCGACGCTCTTTCGTGCTGAAAACAATGTGGTAAAGGAGAGAGTAGTAGGTGCCTGCCATGGTTCCGAATTCTGGTTCGCAATAGCTCACAGAGCAATCGTGGAACTGCTGGCACCCCTGCCGGGGTGCAATATCTCGACGCGCGGGTCCGGGGGCGGTCGCTGCGCTCGGCCCCCGGCTACTGGCTTGCAATCCCTCCGGGATGATCCGTACACGTGGATGTCCGACATTTCTTCCACGGGGGCGGTCGCTGCGCTCGGCCCACGGCTACTGGCTTGCAATCCCTCCGGGATGATCCGCGCACGTGGATGTCCGACATTTCTGCCACGGGGGCGGTCGCTGCACTCGGCCCCCGGCTACTGGCTTGCAATCCCTCCGGGATGATCCGCACACGTGGATGTCCGGCATTTCTGCCACGGGGGCGGTCGCTGCGCTCGGCCCACGGCTACTGGCTTGCAATCCCTCCGGGATGATCCGCACGTCTAATTGGGGTCAGGAGTATCATTTGAACATTTTTCGTTGTTCGGCCTGTCGGTGAATCGAGCAAAAACAAACCTACAGAGCAAACCCCGCTCCCGTCACCCCAGTATCCTGTCCCCCACTGGTTGTATCCGGTTTCACATTTCCGCGAGGATGGATTTCCATGGCTCAAGGTGATCCACCATGTTTTGCACCGGGCCTGCGGAAGAGCACGGGGTGATCACGGCGATGAATTTGAGCTCCTTGCTACTGCGGTTGAAGGTGGCATGCACGACGCTTTTCGGGATGAAGATGGATGAACCGGGGCCGAGGGTCTGCTTCTCCTGCTCCAGCCACTGCTCGGCCTCACCTTCGAGGATGTAAATCATTTCCTCCTTGTTCGGATGGTTGTGGAAGGGGTGCCCGCCGCCGGGCGGAACGGTGACGTGGACGAAGAGCAGGTCTTCCGTGGGAGTGAAACCGGGGTTGGAATGCCAGATGTGGTCGCGGCCCTCGGCGCTGTCCCTCGGCGCGTCTTTTTCATGGATGAACATAACCTCTTTTAGGCAACTTGTATGAAATGAAAAGCCAGATTTGGCGAATCCACAGCGAAACGGAGGCCAGCAGATGAAAGTCCCGGCTATCCGGGCAGTGAAATTAGCTCGGCAGTAAGGCCTCTTTCCGAAAGCGTCATTTTTCCCACGCTTCGAGCTCGGTCACACCACTTCGGGCCTTGCCGTTGTGGGTGAAGACGATGCGGAGTTTGCGGAGCTTGAGTTGCGGAAATGTGACGGTGTTGGCCATGTTGCCGGTCGGGACGGCGGGCGAGCTTGTCTGACCGGCGATTTTGCTCCACTCGCTCCCTGTCCAGCCCTCGATATGGTAATCCGTAGGTGCCCGGACGCCCCCGCGGTCATCATACAGGTGGAGGACTACGCGCCCGACGAGAGTTTTATCGGCTAACTCAAGCTCCAGCCAATCGCCTTCATTGGGTGAGCCGTGCGAAGTCCAGCGGTTTGAGGGTGTGGCTTTGAAATTAATTTTGCCGTCGATCGCGCGGCTTGGGATGCCACCGTAACGATCCGAGTGGGAGGCGGTGATTTTTGGAAACTCTTCTCCCTCTGCCCTATAGGCGATGTTGCCTTTGGGAGGTGATGCGGGGACATAGGGCTTGTCGCCCGGCCCCCAGGCTTCGAACTCGGTAAGACCGGAGCGCGCGCCTTCCGCGTGGTGGAGCACTGCCCGCAGTCGCGAGATTTCCAGAGTCGGGAAGGTGATGATGTGGGGGCGGCGACCCAGTGGCGCAGTGGCCGATGCCTTTTGGCCCGGAACCTTCTTCCAGGCGGAGCCATCCCAATGTTCGAGCTCGATCTTCGACGGGGCGCGAAGCTCTGTGTCCTGACCATCGTCCAGGACATACAGCTTCACGGTGTTGATAGGGCGTTCGGTGCCGAAGTCCACTACCACCCAGTCCTTGGAATCTGCCGATCCGGCGCTTGTCCAGCGGTTGGCGGGTTTGATGTCGTAAACGAACTGTCCGTCGCTGAGGTTGGCGAGAGAACTACCCGGATGAACATGGGAGGCGAGGTAGCGGGGGTAGTAGTCGGCGTCGTTATTGACCGCGTAGTTCATGGCCGGGGTTTTGTTGATCGGAATGATTTTCGCGGGCGGGAGCTTGACGGTCAGCTTGCCCGGAGTGGCGGCGGTGGCGACTTGCTTGCCATTTACCAAAACCTGGAAGCCCTTGCCAGAGCCATAGCGCTCGCCGGTTTTATCCCAGATGACAGAAACCAGGTGCCCGTGGTATGGCAGGCCGTCGAGTGCGAAGTAATCCCAGCCTTCGGGGACGAGCGGATCGATGGTCAGTTCATCGCCAGCGGACGGCTGGATTCCGGCCAGGCCAGTGATCACCAGATCGGTGTATCCCGAGTGGAAGTAGTGTTCGCTGCGGTTGGCCATGTCATGGCCTTTCCAAGAGCCGGTGAAGGGATTGAGAGCCTCGGCGATGTACGGCTTTCCATCCTTGCGATGGCTTATCGAGAAGGTGTGTAGCAAATCCGCATAATCATCCCTGGTAACATGTTTCTGCTCGTAGTTCTGCAGGAGGTTGGCCATCGCTTTCAGCGTTTGCGCGGTCGCGAAAGGCCACGACTGGCCGCTCCACCAGCAGCAGCCGTTTTTCAGAGCGAAAAGCGGGTCGTTGCGCTCGACGGTGGTGGGACCATACTTGGCGTTGAAGAAATTCTCATCCATCAGGAAGGCCCAGGCGTCTTCAAAACCCGGATCAGGCAGATTGAACGCCCATGGGACGTAGCCGTGCAACTCGCGGCCGTGCTCGCTCCCCGCGAACTGACCGGTCTCATAGGTGAGTGTGTGTTTTTTCACGACGTGGCCGTCCTTCTCATGCTCCTGGTTGCTCATCGGGAAAAAGAACGCCCGCGAGGGGTCCCACAGGTTTTTCTGGAGCGCGGTTTTGATGCGTTCGGCCTTGCCGGAGAATTTCTTCACCAGATCCGGCTTGTCCCCGAGTTCGGCGATACTGGCGATGGCGTTGGCATCGGCCCACATGTAGGAATTGAAACTGGGTCTCAGCGACTGCCCGCCGCGCATGATGTCCTTGGTCTGTTGCGCGTTGATATCGAACTCCATGCCGTCATCGTGGCCGAGCTGCCAGAACATGCCCATTTCCTCCACCCAACCGCGCTTTTCCCAGCCCTCGTAGTTTTCCACCAGATCCGGCAGCAGATCGGTGATGAAATCCTCGTTCGGCTGGACCAGGTGCGCGGCCCAGGCGGAATCCGCCGCCCAGAACGAGTAGTTGCGTGGCTGGGCGCCGGGATGACGCATCCAGAAGCGCACGTAGTCGCGCACGTATCTCGGATCGCGGAGCCAGCGCACATCATTGATCTGCATGGCCGCAGGACAGGCGATGGTGCCGTATGCTCCGGACCAGGACGGCCGGTTTGCAAACTCGGTGAACGCGTAGCCGTTGGTCGGATTTCCATAAACCAGGTGGCGGGTCACCAGCTCCCAGCGGTAGTAGTAGGTCGTGTTGATCTCCTCGTCAGGACAATCGAACATTGGAATCTGGTTTTTATACCAATCGAAGTCTTCGTTGATCCAAAAATCCTGTTTTTTGAGAAGCTTGTCGGCGTCCAGAACCGGGGCCGCCACAAGTGCCGGAGCCGCTGCGATGATAATGATGGATAGTGCAAGTGATTTCATAAGAGGGAAAAACGATGACTGAAAAAATAGCCAGAGAGGCGAGCCGGAAAGTGGAGCCACTCGGCGGGCTGGATAAGTTATGAAGCGGTTCGTCGGACGAGTGAGATTTATTGTGTTGGTTTCATCTTCTTCGTCAATGAAAAGCCGGAGGCATCCGGCTAGTGCCCTGAAAACCTTAATCTGATGGATGGGGATCTTTAAGGTCTTGAGAAAAAGGCTTCCGATGGTCGCGGAGGGTCAGAAAGCTCGACGCTTTTTCCCAATCGCTGCGTTGCGCGTCGAGTCGTGAATCTCGATGGACTCCCTCCTTGCGCCTTGCTCTTGGGAAAAATCGCCTTCGCCCATCCATCAGATTAAGATTTTCAGAACACTAGACGTCAGGCCAGATTTGCGAGGTTACGAAGCGCCACCCAATGCGATTTCGATCCTTCGCAACTTCCACCTGCGGCTTCGCAAAATGGACATGGTCTTCTCGAATTAATCATTGCTCAGGAAGCTCTCACTTCTCATGATTTCAGGAGACTCACACTTACCTCAATTTTACCTAAAATATGTCTTTGGAAACGAAACCAAATATCTCCCAAACCAGCACATCCTCCGGCGAGCAATCACCTGCCCTCACCCCAGACTTTGCAAAACGACGGCTGCTGGCATTGCAATCAGCGCGAAAGGTATCCGACAAAATCGATGCGCTGATTGTGTCCGATCACCACGACATCCATTACCTGACGGGAGTCCACGAGGGCATCTTCTGGCTGGTTTTATCGGATCAAGGAGCCATAGGCATCTCAAGACACATGCTGCTGGCAGAGGTGCGATCCGCCGCCCCGGACTGCGAGATTCTGTTGCCAACCACACTTTCGACCGAATCGGCTCAAATGGAGCGCTTCCTCATGACGGAGGCAGCGAAACGGGGATTGAACAACTGTGCCATAGACTCTTCACGACTTTCCGCCAGCTCCTATCTCCTACTCGCGCAGCACGCCACCGCAGCCGGTGTCACCCTTCAGGCCCTTCCCGAGCTGCTGGCAGGCTTGCGTGCGGTCAAGGACGAGTCGGAAATTGCGCTCACACGGCGGTGTGTCGCCATTGCCGAAGAAGCCCTCGCAGAGCTGATCAGCGGCGGCGCTAGCAAGCTGATCGGCAGAACTGAACGCGACATCGTAAACCAGCTGGACGCCCGCATGCGGGCGCTTGGTGCCGATCGCCAGGCGTTTCCCGGCACCGACATCATCGTAGCCAGCGGCCCCAACAGCGCCAGCGCCCATCACACATCCGGCCAACGAAGGATCGCCGCCGGAGAGGCGCTGCTCATCGACTGGGGGGCGGAGCTGTCCTCCTACCGCAGTGATTCCACACGCACCCTATTTATCGGAGAGCTTCCCGATTTTGCCGTCAAGGCCTACCCCGTTGTCCAGGAGGCACTGGATCGCGCGGCGAATGCCGTCCGGGCGGGAGCCTCGATGGGAGAAATCGATAAGCTGGCGCGTGAAACAGTGACCTCCGCCGGCTACGAAGAATTTCACTACGGGGTCGGTCACGGCGTGGGGCTCGAGATCCACGAAGCGCCCTGGCTGCGCTCCCGCTCCACCGAATTTCTGCAAACCAACATGCTGACCACGATCGAGCCTGGGATCTACTTGCCAGGCATTGGCGGCATACGGCTGGAGAAAATTTACCGTGTGACAGATAGCGGGCATGAAACCCTCGGAACCCTGACCACCAGCCTAGAAGACATGATCATTTCGTAACCTACATCTTCATCCCATGATGAAATCTCTCGCCTTCTCACTTTTTTGCTCGGTTTCCTAGGCTGCTGAACGTCCCAATATTCTGGTCATTCTCGAAGATGACCTCGGCGATTCAGATTTCGGGTGCTATGCTGGCGAGATCCGTCTCGATAGGGGCAGTCCTTGCATAGTAACATGGCTGCTTCAAAGTGGTCAGGGCGATTGCTGGTCGATACTGAGAACCTGCACTGCGGGTGGGACACTCCAACGCCAAAGGCTACGGCGACTAGGCATCCGCTTGACTCAAGGGCAGACACCCGCCTGCTGAATTCTAGCGTAGTGGTGACTTTCAGTCGCCAACCGCAATAAGCAGCAGGCGGGATGAATGAGGCGGAGGCTTTGGATGCGATGAAGAGAGGGGAAGGAGCGGCGACTGAAAGTCACCACTACCTGCCCGGGTTTCAGGTTCTGCATTGCAACAGATCATCGCAATATTGCCATTGGTTGAGGGTCTCCCGCCACGCTTGAGGGATGGCTTCAACGCCCTTGTAGGCTCCCAGCACCATCCCAATCGCCATCCCGCGTGAAGCGTTGTCTCCTCCGACCATGGAACCGTGCAATAAAACGTGCGATTCCCCGCATTTCGATGCATTCAGGGCGTTTTTCCTATTTACGAGAAGGACACAAAAAAGCCCTGCAATCCTTTGAATTGCAGGGCTTGAGAATGGAGCCGGCTGACGGATTCGAACCGTCGACCTACTGATTACAAATCAGTTGCTCTACCAACTGAGCTAAGCCGGCCATACCGTGGTGGCGGGCGACGGTTTACCCGCATTGCGGCGGGATGGCAATGGCAAACTCGCCGCTTACTTCGAGCCGGTTCCGGGCAGGAAGCGGTAATAGACCTCGAGCATCATCGCCGCCAAGCAGGTGGCCATGTGGGTGTTGACCGGGCCGTGGGATACGCCTCCCTGCTGCCAGGATCCGTCCCCATTCTGAGCCTCGATCAGTTTGTCACGGAACATTTCGTTGTAATCGTCCCATTCCCTGCCGCCATGGTTTATCATGGCCTGGGCATTGTAGTAGTGATAGTAAAGGTTGGCGCTCGAGTTACCCCATTCGAAGGTTTGGTTCTCGCTGATCCACTCGATGCCTTTTTTCGCTTCCTTGGAGCGCCCTTCATCCCACATCTGGAAAGCGAGGACACCGCCGCCTGTCAGGCCGGGGCTTTGTGTTGAGTTTTGGCGGTAGCCGATAGTTCCGTCCGAGCCCTGAACTTGCTCAAGCCACCCGAGAGCCTTACGGATCGTCGTCTTGAATTTATTTCCCTTCCACAGCCCGGTGTGCTTGCAGGCTTTGAGCGCCTGGATCTGCCAGAAGCCGACGGAGTTGTCCCCGCCGCCGTTCGATTCGAACTTATAGACCCAGCCGCCCTGGCCGGTCTGACCCTGCATGATGATGTCGCCCGCTTTCTTCGTGACCTTGTCCAGATCGGGGATATTGACGTTGAGACTTTTGCAGAAAGTGTAGGACTCCGCAAGGGCGTAGGTGGCGATGCCATGGTCATACACCCATTGGATATTGTTTAGATCCTTGTTGGTCAGCCTGCCGTCGTTCTGGAGGCCGTTGTTTACGAGATAGGTGATGCCCTTGAGGACGGTCTCACCGTATTTCTCGGAGAGTGGGGTTTCGCAGTGGCCGAGGTAAACGAGGATCGCGAAACCCGTCATGGCGACGGGGTGGCCCTTGCCCCAGCTGCCATCGGAATTCTGGGTCTCCTGGAGCCAGTCGAGGGATTTCACGACTGCCGCCTCGCCTTCGATCGTGCCGCCGGATTGCTTCAGCCTAGCCATCCGGTCTGCCGGCGAGCAACGGCTGCGCATGGTCGCAGGAATACCGGCGAAACCGCCAGCACCACCGCCAGCACCACCGTCACCCCAACCGCCACCGAAATCCTCACCATCGCCAAAATCCGCGTTCGGCGTGACAACGTCGATCTCCGGCACTGGAATCGCGGTGGGCGAGACGGTGTTCGCAGCGATCACCTTGGTCATCGAATTACTGGGCGCCGAGGGCTTGCGCTGGATCTCGGTGTTCACCTTCTTCACCTGCTGTTCGTTCTCCTCGTCGAGCGAGGCCGCGTAGGTAACGATCGTCGGGTTTTCCTTTATGATATTGGGAAGGAGGAAAATCCCCAGAACGAGGAAGATCAGGACGATGACAAGGATCGAGATGATGATCGAGGAAATCGTCGAATTGCGTCTCTGCGCATTGAGACGGGCTTGGGCTTCTTCGCTGAGGTGTGCGTGGATACTCATGGGATGGATTTGATTTTCAAAAAAGTAACCTCCTCAGCGCCGTTGGCGAGCGGAAATCTCTGTTCTGGGGGTTCCAACGTGCGAACGGGAATTCCCTTAGGGGAAAATCCGGTTTTTTTTGGTTTCAGCCTACGTCGGCCGGGAGCGGCTCACTTTGAGCCCGTCCCGGGCAGGAAGCGGTAATAGACCTCCAGCATGAGAGCCGCCAAGCAGGTGGACATGTGGGTGTTGATCGGACCATGGGAAATACCTGCCTGGCTCCAGGATCCGTCTTTGTTCTGAGCCTTGATCAGTTTGTCACGGAACAGGTCGTTGTATTCATCCCATTCCTTGCCGCCATGGTTCATCATGGCTTGGGCATGGTAGTAGTGGTAGTAGAGGTTTGCGCTCGCATCACCCCATTCGAAGGTTTGGTTCTCACTGATCCATTTGATCCCTTTCTTCGCCTCCTTGGAGCGCCCTTCATCCCACATCTGGAAAGCGAGGACACCACCACCGGTCAGGCCGGGGCTTCTGGCCGAGTTGTTGCGGTATCCGATGGCTCCGTCCGCGCCCTGTACCTCTTCAAGCCATCCGAGTGCCTTACGGATCGTTTTCTTAAACTTTCTGTCCGTCCAAAGCCCGGTGTGCTTGCAGGCTTTGAGCGCCTGGATCTGCCAGAAGCCGACGGAGTTGTCGCCGCCGCCGGTCGAGGAGAACTTATAGACCCAACCGCCGCTGTCGGTCTGACCCTGCATGATGATGTCACCCGCCTTCTTCGTGACTGTATCCAAATCGGGGATATTGACGTTGTGACTTTTGCAGAAGGTGTAGGACTCAGCGAGCGCGTAGGTCGCGATGCCGTGGTCATAGACCCACTGGATCGAGGTGAGATCCTTGTTGGTGAGCCTGCCGTCATTCTTGAGGCCGTTACTCACAAGATAGGTAATGGCCTTGAGGACGGTCTCACCGTATTTCTCTGAGCGCGGGGTTTCGCAGTGGCCGAGGTAAACGAGGATCGCGAAACCCGTCATGGCTACCGGGTGCTGCTTATCCCAACTGCCATCGGCATTCTGGGTTGCTTGGAGCCAATCGAGAGCCTTCACGACGGCTGCCTCACCTTCGATCACACCGCCCATTTCTCGCAGCCTCGCCAGCCGGTCTTCCTTCGAGCAGCGCTTGCCGTAGTCATCCGGGATATGCTTAAAGCCAGGATCGCCGCCAGGGCCATCACCCTTGCCCCATCCTTCACCAAATCCTTCGCTGTTTCCGAATTCGGCGCTTGGCGTAATCGCCATGGTATCCAGCACAGGAATCGCCGTAAGGGAAATCTTGTTCACCACCAGCACCCTAGTCATCGCGTGCGCAGGGGGCGAAGGATTCTGCCGGAGCGTGGTTTTGACCTTTGGTTTCTCGATCTTCGGCTCCTTTTTCTCACGCTCCACCCAAGTTACACCGGTCACCGGTGGCTCCAGCGCTGGCAGCAGGAAAATCCCCAGCACGAGGAAAATGATCGCGACGACAAGGGCGGAGATCACGATCGAGGAGATCGTCGAGTTGCGCTTCTGCGCATTGAGGCGGGCTTGCGCCTCTTCGCTGAGGTGTGCGTGGATGCTCATGGTTTGGTTTGGTTCCTAACAGCCAACTCTTCGCCGCCCCCATGGCTGACGCAGAGCGCTGCTTATGTTGTCCAAACGCGCACCCAGAATATTTCCTTGGGGAAACTTCAGTCCTGCGCAGCAGGAAGGCTTTCCAGCAGCGCGGCGCAACCGTCTTCTAACAGGTCAATCACCTGCGCGAACCCACTGTCGCCGCCGTAGTAGGGATCAGGAATCCTGGGGGCCTCATTTTCACGCAGAAAATCCACGAAAGACTTCACCTTGTGATGGAGCTCGCCGGAAGAATCCAGCCCAAGCGTGTCCGCGAGGTTTTCCTCATCCATCGTCAGCAGCAGATCGAACTCACTGAGATCGCCAGCCACAAGTTGCCGTGATTTTCCCTCCACCGCGTAGCCCCTCTTCGCAAGGTGATCCGTCATCCTCAAATCCGGAGGGTTCCCCTTGTGGAAACCTATCGTGCCTGCGGAATCGATCTCGAACTCATCCTCACGCCCCGCATCCTTCACCATTTTCCGGAATACAATCTCGGCGGCGGGCGAGCGGCAAATGTTGCCCATACAAATAAAAAGAACGCGTGTCATATTTCAGAAGGTGGTTCCGATGGCGAAATGCCAGGTGCCGCTCGGCTCGCCGGCATCCTGCGTCAGGTTTTGGCCGTATTCAAAGCGCACCGGGCCGATGGGGAGATCGAAACGTATCCCCAGGCCGGCAGCCAGCTCGAGCCCGCCCTGCCGCTGGCCGATGTAGTTTCCCGTCACCGCCCCGGCGTCCACAAAGGCCACCAACATCACCGACCCGGCGATGTTGCGGCTGAGCTCCGTGTTCACCGCCCAGCTGAAATCCCCGCCGTACGGATCGCCGTCAAAGCTGGGGCCGAGCTCCCTTTCAGGAAAACTCCTCACGCTGCGCGCGCCGCCGTTGAAAACCCGCAGGTCCACAGGAAGGTCCCGGATATCGCCCGATGGGGAAATCCAGTTCGCAAAACCGCCGATCCCGAGGTGATAGTTTTCGCTGAGCGGATGATACCAGCCGCCGTCCAGCCCCACCTTGGTGTAGGTGTTCGTCTGGCTCCCAACCGCAGCACCAAGCTGGACGGGGAGGCTGAGATGCCAGCCGGATTTTGGAAGGACAGGGTTGTCGCGGTAGTCCCATGTCTGGGTGAAAGCGATCCGCAGATGGCTGTAATCAGTATCGCCGAGAAGGGACGAAGGTAGCCCATCCTCTGACACCGTGACGTATGAATAACCGACCAGCAGATCCATCGTATAGTGGTCGGTCACATCCCAGGACCACGCCGCGCCAATGCCGGTCTCAATCGTCGTGTAACCATCATAGTCCTTGATCAGGGAATAGAATCGCTTCGTCGCGGTGATATCCGTACCACGCCACCACGGATCTGTCAGTTTGAGCTCCCCGAGCGCACCGCGCCCGCTTATCTCAAGTCCTGCAGAAAGCCCCCGCAGATTCCCACGAAAATTCCGATCCGTGTATCCCGCCCGGAACATCGGACCGTTGAACGATTCCGCCCCCACCGCGAAAGTGATCTCCTTCGCTTTCGCCTCCTCGAAGTGCAGTGTCGCGTCGATCCGTTTCCTCGCAACCTCATGAGTCTCCAAACGCACCGACTTGAACGCGCCAGTGGCGAGCAGATCCTTCACCTTACTGTTCATCGCCGCCTGGTCGTACCATTCGCCTTCCAATGACTCCAAGATCTCATTCACACGCCTCGCACTCGTCCTCTCCAGGCCTTCGGCGTGGATGCCTAGGAGTTTCACCCGAACCCCCAGCATGATCTCGAACTCCGGGTAGTACTTACTCCCGGCCAAGCTCCGCTCCATCCGGATCTTCGCATCAGGATAGCCCCAGCTGATGAAGGCCGCCTCCATCGCCACACGCAGGGCGTTGATGTTCTCCGTGTTCGCCCATTTCCCGATGAACGGCGCCCATGTTGTGGCAGCTCTTTTCACACCGCGCCCGTCGGGGCTGGAAACGGTGGGACGGCCGATCGTGAAACGCTCCCCGCGATCGACGGCAACGGATACATGAACAAGCCCGACCTTCTTATCGGTCTCCTGTTTCCGCAAAACAACCTCCGCATCCCAGTAACCTCGGGCATTGAGTTCCTGCTCCACGTATTGCAGACCGGTCTCCACATCATCCTCCCGGAAAGGCGCAGCACCATCGCCGAAATTCTCGTCCTTCCGAGCCGGCAGGGCATAGAGTTTCGCAAGCATCTTCGCATCCTCGTCGCCCAGAACCTCCACCTTGCCAAGCCCCAGCTGCTGACCTTCTTCGACGACAAGCACGATGCGATCCGCGCTCTCGACCCTCGGTTTCACCACCACCTCCTCGTAGCCGTTGTGGCGAAGAACCTCGGCGACAAGGAATGCGGCATCATCCGCCCTCCATGGAGTTGCGGGCTTGGAGCGGATGTATTCGAGCCGCCCGCCCATGAGCTGGAGAACCTCGCCTTCGCTCTTGCTCTTCATTCCCCGGATGTTGATCTGCGTCTCCGCAACAGAAGGAAGCGAAATGGCAAGCCAGATGGCCGCGGCATGGCAAAAACGCTTCATCGGAATCTCAGCCTCCATATCGCTAGAACCCTCTGGTCACCCTCGGCACCCAGCCCCGCAGAAAGAGACCACTTCTCACTCAGCTCCAGCGTTGCAGAGGTATATGAATCCGAATCGTAAGGATCCGATTCCGCAAGGCTGAAATCGACATTGTCCAGTAAACCGAGCACCGGTCGGAGCTGCTTTCCGAGAGGGAATCTACCTTTCCTCATCTCCTCGATCACCAGTTGCATCGCGCGCGAAGACGCCGCCTGCGAGTCCTCAAGACCTGCCGATGTCGCGCCGGTCGCCAGCAATGTCATGATTTCACTTTCGGGCAGCGGCGGCTCCGAAGTCAGCACAAGCTGCGGATCGGACGCCTTGCCGTAAGCATACACCTGCACCCGATACGGGCGAGGCTCCGAGCTTCCGCGTATCTCAAGGACAGGATCGAAACCCGTCTGTGGCGTGAAATTCAGGAAGCCCTCTCGGACCCGCAACGTGCTGAAAGGCAAGCGCGCCACGAGATCCTTGATCCTCACCTTTCCCTCGGGTTTCGGATCGCTGAGCTTCCCGCCGATCCGCAGAGCCGCGTCCACACTTCCCGTCCCGAGGTTTCCCCGGATCAGGATCGGATCGATGGTTTTCACGACCACATCCGCCCTCCACGCATCGAACGGGGCGGGCACCATCTCCCCGGGATTTTCCGGCGCGTCCACCTTCGGCAACGAGGCGGCGGACGGCCCAAGAAACGGCTTGCCGATCGGGATCAGATCCATGTCCTTAAAAAACACGCTGTCGATGATCCCGATCTCGCCGCTCAGCTTTGCGTCGCTCATTCCGCCCGCCAATTTCAAATCCACATTCGCCCTCATGATCAGGAACTCGTTCCTCAGGACGGGTAGCCCCGCGCCTTTCACGGAAATATCTATTGCACCCAGGCCGTCCTCCGCCTCGTTCTTCAGCTGCAGGCTGCCGGCGATTTTCAGGTCGCCCCCCGCAATGCTCGCCACCGCGCCGTTGAACTTCACCGTTTCCAAATCCGCATCCACCTCGAATTCGATCCCATCCAGCGGCGGAATTGATGTTCCCTTCATCCGCAGTTTGCCGCCGCTGAGCTTCAGGTTCCCGTCCACTGAGGGAGCACTGACGATTCCGGCGATCACCACCTTCCCTTCCGTCACGCCACCGAGTTCCTCCGCCCCGGGTATCAGCGATTGGAAACGAGAAAGATCGACCCTCGGTAAGTCCAGTGTCCCCGCAATCTCCTCCGCCATCAGGCTGTCCATATCTTCCGCCCATTTCTTCGGCAGAAAAGCCATCTCCGCCTTCAGCGTGGCGGGCGCGTAATCCTTGGCAATCGCCTCCGCAAAAACCTCCGCACGCCCGTCCTTCGCCTGCACCTTGAGAGTCACATCCGTTCTTGGAATATCGCTCCTCTCCGCCACACCCACATCGCGGATCTCCACCACGACATCCACCACCGGCTCCGCCAGGCTGCCCGCGATTTTCAGATCCACCTTCCCTGTCGCCTTGTCATCGATCTGATCCAGCCCCTTCACCCAAGGCCGTAGCTTGGTGAGCGGAAGCGTCTCGGTACTGATCGTGAGATCCAACGGTCTAGCGTCCTTTCCAAGGAACTCCTTCCACTTCGAGAAATCCTCCGGCACCGGCAGCTTGCCCTTCCCTTTCGCAAGTTCCTCCTCGCCATCCAGCCAGGTGAATCCCTCCAGCGTCAGTTCATTCCCGGCCAGCTCCGCATCCAGCTTCACCCTCTGCCCCTCGGTCTCCACCGTGAGACCATCTGCCTCCACCGATTGCGGCCAGTCATATTTCAGCGCCCCGCTCGCTGTAATTGGCGCCTTGCCCTCGTCCGCCCATTCCCACGTTCCCGAAAAATTGCGCATCGCCCCCTGGTGGAAATTCGAAAGCAGATTTCCCGATCCCTCCCACTCCAGTGAGAAAACCCCCGCTCCCGGAAGCGCCACACCCGCCCCCTTGAGCCACGGCGCGATGCTGTCCGTCCGGAAACCGTCCATAGCCTCACTCAGCTTATAACCCTGCGTCTCGGCATCGAACGTTCCTGAAATCTTGCTCCCCTCCGTCTCAAGCGCCCGCACCGTCACCAACTTCCCGGCATACGTCGCATCCATCCGGATCGGACTCACACCCTCCTCCGCCGCTTTCGCCAACAGATCCGCGCTCACCCCAGCAAACGCCCCGCCGTCCATCTCCACCTTCCATTTCCCGGCGATCTCGCTCTCGGGAAACTCCGCGAAACGCCCGCCCAAATCCAGTTTTCCATCCAGTGCCCGCAGCACCTCTCCGAGTTTTTCCACCCGCAGATCCCCTTGGATTTCATCCGTAACAAAACCCTCCTCCGCGAGAGCCGCCCTCTCGAATTTCCCGCCGCCCGCAACCGTGAAATCCGAATCCAGTGCCTTCCCGGCCAGCTTTGCCCCGAACTCACCCTCATCCAGCGTCACCCCCGCCGAAAGTTCCGGCACCTCCCAGCCATCGTAGGAAAAGCCCTCCACGAAAACCTCAACCGAGCCCTCCGCCGCCTGCCACTCCGGGAAAATCCCTTTCACATCCACCGCCAACGAAGTCAGCCGCCCCTTCATCGGCAGCTCCAGTCCGAAGCCACCCAGCAGCTTCCCGAAATTCAGTTCCCCCTCGATGAGATTCAGCCGCACATCGCGTATCCCCTTGCCCACATCCAGCCGAATCATCGCCCCGCCGAGCCGTATCATTCCCTCCGCAGAAATCTCCCCGTCCTCCGGCAGCAGCACCGCCAGATTCCGCACCCCCACCACCGGCAGAAGATCCAGCCGATCCAGTGCCAGCTTCCCCTGCTCCCACGAAATCTCTGTATTCTGTGGCCGCAGCGTCCGCCCTTCCGCATCCGTCACCATCCCCAGATCCAGCCTGATCGCCGCATCCCCCGGATCGTGGCGCAGCGAACTGTCCGCAATCCCCACCACCAGCTTGCCATCCTTTTTCACCGAAATACTCAGATCCTCCAGATCCAATTCCAACGGCAGGATCTTGCCACGCACCCCGTTGAGCGTCTTGCCCAACTCCGCGAAATCCACCGGCGGCTTGTCCTCCTCTTCCGAAGGGACCAACCGCATGTCCACATGCACCCCCTTGCCGGAAATTCCCCGCACCTTCCCCTTGATCACCTCGCTGAAACGGTAGTCCGTCACAAACCTGTCCACCACCAGCCGCTCCAGCGCACCCTCTTCGCTTTTTAGATCCAGGTCATAGACCTCGATCCCACCCAGCAAAGTCCCCCCCAGCCGCAGCCCGCCCTCGAACCCCGCCTTCTCGATGAAATGCCCCGCCACCTTTGGCCCCAGCCACCTCATCCCCGGCCCGTTCAGCCAAACCAGAAAACCCGCAAGCACCACCAGCCCGACCAACGCCAACCGCCCAAGACACCTCAGGCAGCCGCCCCGGCGCTTGGGTTTTTCGATTTCCTTCTCGGCATCGGGTTCCGTCACTCCGGCGAGCCTAAACTACCTGCTGGAAAAATACCAAAAAAAGTTAGTCTCCCGAACATCGTGGGAAATTGGATTCCGGAACGCTTGAGCGAAGGCCGTGACGATGGGCGCCATCGAATCTTATCTGGGAGCCGTCTCGGCGGCGCCATCAGCATCTTGTTCGCTGTTGTCGTGTCGCACTACAGCCGTAGCGGAGTTCCTATATTATAACTCCTAGGTGTCCCTCAGCCGTACATCGATTCCGCATAATGAAGTCGGAACCCCGGTCGATATCATTTTTGGGTTCAGTCGGTCGAACCTGAACAACCACCCACGGAGCCCTGATGAGACGGGCATACCTACTTCCGATAAGCGTCTTTCCGGTGCGCGACCCTTACGACTGTCACGACAAGGTGATCATCGAAGATTTCGTAAACCACCCGATAGACTCCGACCCTTAACCGGTGAAGCTCCTCACCCTTGAGCTTCTTGGCACCCGCAGGGCGCGGATCATCCGCGAGTTAGCCGATAGCCCCAAGGATGCGGTCGGCATCCGCCTTCACGATCTTCCGGAAGTCCTTCCGAACCCTCTTCGAAAAGCCGACCTTATATGACGCCATCTTTTTTGAACTGGGAAACAAAATCCTCGAAAGAGATGACTTCATTGCCCCGGCGCTCCTTCCACGCCTCGATGTCCTCAAGATCCTCAAGGAGGCTTACTTTGAGGGCATCATTGACCAACTCGGACATCGACTGCCGGGTCTCCGCCGCCTTCATTCTCAGCGCCTTGTGGATGGGTTCCTCAAGATATAAGGTTGCCTTACTCATACCAAGAAGATGCCGTCATAGCGTCATGACGGCAAACCATTTCAGCGGGCAGGATCACTCCCCCGCCTTCGGCTCTTCCGTCTTCTTCTTGTAGGTGCTCTGCACGTATGCCTCGCGGAGCTCCTTCATGCCGATCTCGCAAGGGCTCTGCGCCATCAGGTCGGCGCCCTTGTTGTTTTTCGGGAAGGCGATGACCTCGCGGATGCTTTCCTCTCCGCAAACGAGCATCGCGATGCGATCCAAGCCGAGCGCAAGCCCACCGTGCGGTGGTGCACCGAAACGGAAGGCGTCGAGAATGTGTGCAAACTTGATCTGCTGCTCCTCGGGAGTGACGCCGAGAGCCTCGAACATTTTCGCCTGAAGATCCTTTTCGTGGATCCGGATCGATCCGCCGCCGAGCTCGTAGCCGTTGAGGACAACGTCGTATGCTTCCGCGCGGACATTGGCAAAATCGCCGGCTTCCAGCTTATCCATATCGTCCGCGTGAGGGCGGGTGAAGGGATGGTGAACCGCGACCCATTTGCCGGATTCCTCGTCCTGCGCAAGCAGCGGGAAGTCCACGATCCAGAGGAAATTAAATTTATCGGAGTCCTTGTTCAGCTCCTGCATCACCGCACACTCGGAGCGCACTCGGCCGAGTATGGTGCTGACATTTTCACGCGAACCGGCGGCGAAGAAGACGATGTCGCCTTCCTCAAGGTTCATGGTGTTGGTGACGGCTGCCTTTTCCTGCTCGGAGAAAATCTTCCAAAGCGGGCTCTTGTATTCGCCGTTTTCGAGTTTAATGAAGGCGAGGTTTTTCACAGGCAGGCCTGCCTGCACCGCGATCTCGTTGAGGCGGTTCATCTGGCCGGTGGTGATCGTCGCGAAACCTTTCGCATTGATCGCGCGGACCACGCCGCCGCCATCGAGCACACCCTTGAAGATTTTGAATCCCGTGCCTGCGAACACATCCGCAAGATCGGTAATCTTGATATCGAAACGGGTGTCCGGCTTGTCGGAGCCATACACATCCATCGCTTCCGCGTAGGTCATACGTGGGAATTCCTTAGCAACGTCAATGCCGAGACCGGCTTTGAACATCGATCCGAGCAGCCCCTGGACGAGGGAAATGATGTCCTCCTGGTTCACAAAGCTCGCCTCAAGGTCGATCTGCGTGAACTCCGGCTGACGGTCGGCGCGAAGATCTTCATCGCGGAAACAACGGGCGATCTGAAAATATTTCTCCACACCCGCAACCATCAGCAGCTGCTTGTATTGCTGCGGTGCCTGCGGAAGTGCGTAGAACTTCCCGGGGTTCAGGCGGGAAGGAACGAGGAAATCGCGTGCTCCCTCGGGAGTCGGATTCGAAAGGATGGGAGTCTCGATCTCATCGAACCCGGAGTCATCGAGAAAACGGCGGGCAGCGGAAGTGATCTTGCTGCGCTGACGAATGTTCTTCGCCATCCGTGTCCGACGCAGATCGAGGTAACGGTATTTCATCCGCAGATCCTCGTTGGAGAGTTCCTTGTCGAGCTGGAACGGAAGCACGTCCGCCTTGTTCACGATCTCCAGCCCGCTGGCGACGATCTCAATCGCACCGGTGGCCATCTTTTCGTTCTGAGCGCCCTCAAGCCGCTTCGCGACCGTTCCAGACACCTGCACCACATCTTCATCGCGCAGGGTGTGCGAAAGTTTTGCTGTCTCTGCGCATTCCTCAGGACGAAACACGCACTGGGTCAGCCCCTCGCGATCCCGTAGGTCGATAAAAATGACGCCGCCGTGATCCCGCGCGGAATTCACCCAGCCGATAAGTGTGACGGTTTCGCCGATGTGGCTTTCCTGAAGTTCGTTGCAATGGTGTGTTCGCATTTTCTGAAATTCTAAGTCTTAAATTTTAAATTCTAGTTCTGATCCGCGTTTATCCGCGTCCATCCGTGGTTCCTCTTCAGGCAAGCAAGGGGCCGTCGGGTTCGGTGAGGCTCTGGAGCATTCGATCCACCAGCACGCTCGCATCGCATTCCTCTTCCTGCCTGCTTGCGAGTATCTTGATCTTCACCTGCGGAAACTCTTCCCCGATGATCACGGCGAACCTCGCCCCGCATTTCTCGGCGGCTTGGAACTGCTTTGCGACCTTGGTGTTGGAAAGCGGAAGATCCACGGCGATGCCCGCCCGGCGGAGTTCGCTAACAAGCTTGAGAGCCTCCCCACGCATCGCATCGTCCGGGATGACCATGTAGGCCTCGCAGCCAGCCGAATTGCGCTGCAGCCAGACTTCCATCTGCATCGCCGCGTGCGCGGTTTCTTCGATGAGGTTGCGGATGACGTAGTCGCCCATCGCGAAACCGGTCGCGGGCATATCCACCGCACCATCGGAAATGGTTTTCACCAAGGTGTCGTAGCGTCCGCCGCCGGCCACAGCCCGCATCGACTTGCTGGAATCGAACACCTCGAAGACAACACCGGTGTAATAGGCGAGCCCGCGCACGATCGAGAGATCGAGCTCCGCGAAGCCGCCGAAGCCTCGCGATTTCAGATCCGCAAGAATCTCGTTGAAAGTGCCTTCCGCGTCCTGCGGGTTTGCGACAAAGCCTTTCACCTCATCAAGCGTTGTCCCGAATGCCGCGAGCTTTTGCGCAAGCACCTCGGGCTTCTCGCGTTCGAGCTTGTCCACGAGGTTGAGAAAATCAGGCATCGCCTCCTCGTTGACGCCCCGCGCCGCGGCAAATTTCACCCACGCATTCCTGTCGGAGACGCGCACCACGAAATCACCCTCCACGAAGCCGAACGAAAGCATCGTCTCGATCGCCAGCGCGATCAGCTCCGCATCTGCGCCAGGCCCAGCCTCGCCGAGGATATCGACGTTGAACTGATGAAACTCACGGCCACGGCCTTTCTGCGGCTTCTCATAGCGGAAGCACTGCCCGATCTCGAACCACTTGAGCGGCTTCGGATACTTGCGCTGCTCGGTAGCCACGATGCGGGCTAGGGATGCCGTCACTTCGGGGCGAAGGGTTACATCGCGCCCGCCCTGATCCTCAAAGCGGAAAAGCTGCGAGGAAAGCTCGCCGCCGGATTTTTTCAGATACAGCCCGGTGTCCTCCAGGATGGGCGTCTCATACTCCACATACCCGCAGCGCCGGGCGACATTCCGCCAGGTCTCGAACAGGTAATTCCGCACCGCACACTCTCGTGGGGTGAAATCTCGGAATCCTGGAAGTGCTTGGAATGTGGAACCTGCCATTGCGCGGGGCGCGACAATGCACAGCCTCCCCCACATATCAAGCCAAACCCTCGCCCCAGGCCAGCAGGGCGCCTACGTTAGGGATTTTTCAAGAGATTGATCCGCCAAGTAAGAAAAGTTCACCAAGCCAAAGAGAACAAAGATCTCAAAAGAGTCTTTTTGGCTGAAGATTTCTGTTCGAAAGAGTTTGGCTTTGAAGATCTTGGCGAACTTTTCTTACTTGGCGGTTCAATTCCCATATCCGGTTCTGCTTTCCTTGCCGGGATCTCCCTAGTGGTCGAACAGATCTAAATAGTCGGGTAAAGCTTGTGTAGTTTGATGCGTGCGTCGGCAGTTGTAAACTGCCACTTCACTGGCCTCGGGTCTGC
>Ga0206129_10002461_pt1 | contig 22890 bp, 20 predicted proteins | sample Helgoland_Spring_8_FD_148616 | JGI IMG/M metagenome (GOLD analysis project Ga0206129, IMG submission 148616) | Pelagic subsurface seawater microbial communities from Kabeltonne, Helgoland, North Sea - Helgoland_Spring_Bloom_20160502_2 | ecosystem: Environmental > Aquatic > Marine > Epipelagic ...
GGGGTAGCAGCGGTATAACCTGTTGATGCTAACTGGACCACTGTTCATGTTGCAGGTCTATGACCGTGTCTTGGGGTCACGCTCTGAAGAGACGCTGGTCGCACTTTTTGCTTTGGTTGCAGCGCTTTACCTGTTCATGGGGTTCTTGGATTATGCGCGCGGCCGCTTGCTTGCGCGGTTTGCAGTGCGGTTTCGAGAGAAACTTGACGGGCGTGTTTTCGACGCGAGTTTGCGTCATTCGTTGATGCCGGAATCGCTTGGAAAGCCAGCGGCTGGTTTGCGCCAACTTGAGGCGGTGCAGTCGTTTTTCATCTCACCTGTGATGACAGCGCTGTTTGATATCCCTTGGACGCCTTTGTTTATTGCGGCGATTTTCATCTTTCATCCGCTGCTTGGTTGGATGGCGGTTGCGGGTGGTGGCACGTTAATCTTAGTCGCTGTGCTCAATAGCCTTTTGACAAACCGTAAGGTTTTGAAAGCGCAACAGATGTCGCAGATGGCGCATAATTTCTCTGATCAGGCCCGCAATTCGAGCGAAATTGTGCGTTCGCAAGGTATGAGCCGTTCGATGCAAACGCGCTGGCAAGGCATGCAAAACGAAGCGCTTGGCGCAAGTGTTGGCGCAAGCGATTGGACGGGCAGCTTTACCGCGATGACCAAGTCATTCCGTTTGTTTTTGCAATCGGCCATGCTGGCGCTTGGCGCATATTTGACGTTGCAGGGTGAGTTGACGGCGGGGGCGATGATTGCGGGTTCAATTTTGCTGGGCCGCGCTTTGGCACCGATTGAGCAATCCGTGGGTCAATGGGCGCTTATTCAGCGCGCGATTGAAGGTTGGCGTGGTGTTGGACAGCTTTTGCAACTGGTTCCAGAGGACGATGAAACGACAAAACTGCCAAATCCACCTGCGCATATTTCGTTCCAAGGTGTTGGTGTGTTGGCACCGGGAACGCGCACGCCAATTTTGCAAGGGATCAGTTTTGTCATTGAGCCGGGGCAGGTTGTCGGAGTGATTGGCAACAGTGGTATGGGCAAATCGACGCTGGCCAAGGCCATGGTTGGTTTGCTGCCAGCGATCAGCGGTGAAATTCGTTTGGGTGGGGCGACGCTGGATCAATATGATCCGGATCAGCTTGGCTCACTTATCGGCTATTTGCCGCAAAATGTGACGTTGTTCAGTGGAACTGTGGCTGAAAATATTGCGCGGATGTCGGTCAATGTGGATGAAGAGAAAGTCTTTGAAGCTGCCAAACGCGCCAATGCGCATGAGATGATTTTGAAGCTTCCCGAAGGGTATAAGACGGTTATTCATGCAAACGATAACCAGCTGTCGGGTGGGCAAAAACAGCGTCTTGCGCTTGCTCGTGCGTTGTATCAGAACCCTGTCATACTGGTTTTGGATGAACCAAATTCAGCACTGGATTCGGTTGGCACCGAAGCGTTGAACCGTACCGTGCGCGAGTTCAAAAGCTCTGATCGATCGGTCGTGATTATGACCCATCGCCCGCAAGCGATATCTGAGTGTGATCGATTGATTGTCATGGACAGCGGGCGGATCAAAGCGAATGGCCCTCGTGACGAAGTTCTGAAAGCTATGCTGAAAAATGCAGGGCAAGTGCAGCGCGAAATTGCGCCGGAGAAGCCAAATGAAACTTGATCCAAACCCAGCGCAACCGTCGAAACCTGCGAAGTCAAAGCTGGCGAAAGCCGGTAAGCCTTTGTTCATCGGATATTTATCGCTTGCGATCTTGGTGGGTGTCATTGGTGTTTGGAGTGTGAAAGCACGGATTGCAGGGGCGGTGATCGCGTCGGGAATGATCCAAGTCGAGAACAATCGCCAGATCGTGCAACACCCGCAGGGCGGTGTCGTTGGTGAGTTGATTGTGCGCGACGGCGATCGGGTTGCCGCGGGGGATGTGGTGCTGCGTTTGGATGATGCTTTGTTGCGTTCAGAGCTTGCGATTATCACGGCGCAACTGAATGAAACCCGCGCGCGCAAGGGGCGCTTGAGCGCCGAGCGCGACGATGCCCAAGAGCTCACGTTTGATCCTGAATTGCTGGCAGACGCGGAGCGTGATCCGAGTGTGAAGGCGCTGATGGAGGGCCAAGCGCGATTGTTTGAGACGCGTCGCGTAGCGTTGGCACAAGTGAGCGAACAGCTAGAAAATCAAATCGTTCAAACAGGTGATCAGATAGAAGGCGCGCGCGCGCAGCTTGTCGCCACGCAAGGGCAGGCCGAATTGATCGTGTCAGAGCTGGCGGATGCGCAAACCTTGCTTGATAAAGGCTTGGCGCAAGCGTCGCGCGTATCTGCACTGCGTCGTGAGGATTCGCGTCTTCAAGGTGAAATAGGGCAATACACATCGCTGATTGCGCAGCTAAAAGGTGATATCGCTCGGATCAATATCGAAATTTTGCAGCTTAGTACCCAGCGTCGGGAAGAAGCGATAAGTGGTTTGCGTGATTTGCAATTCCAAGAGAATGAGTTGGTCGAGCGCGCGCTCTCAGCGCGTGAAACGCTTTCGAAAATGGAAGTGCGCTCGCCTGTATCGGGGGTGATTTATGGCAACACGGTTTTCGCGTTGCAGTCAGTCATCTCGCCCGCCGCGCCGATTATGTATGTGATCCCGCAGGATCAAGCGTTGGTCGTCTCTGCGAGGGTTGAAGCGATTCATATCGACCAAGTGCACGAAGGCCAAAGCGCTGCGCTTAGATTTGTGGCGTTCGATCAGCGCACAACGCCGGAAATCTTTGGGCGCGTCGTCCGTTTGTCGGCGGATGTGTTCACCGATGAGGTGACAGGCATGTCGTTCTATGAGGCGGAATTATTGCCTGACGACGATGAGTTGTCCAAGTTGGAAGGTCAGCAATTGGTGCCGGGCATGCCCGTAGAGGCCTTCATCAAAACGCAGGAACGATCTCCGCTGAGCTATTTGATGAAGCCATTGATGGACTATTTCAACAAGGCGTTCCGAGAGGCTTAACGCTCGCCTGTGTAGTCGGCTTTCGCCTTGCCTGTGTAGAATTGTGTAAGGTCTTCAGGGACTTCAGTGCCGTCCGCAAGGAATGGTAGAATTCCACGGCGCAAGGAACGGCCCCGCATCGCGATGATATCATCCTCGGATTTGGTGACACGTTGGGACATACGGCGCGCCCAGGTGAACAGATGCGCATAGAGGCGGTCGATCTCGACGTCGATTTCGGGCGTTCGTGTGCTGTCTTTGGCAAGGTCAATGAATTCTTCTGGATCGCTTTGCAGATCGAACAGCATTGGGCGCAAGCCACCCTCCGCGTGCATGAGTTTGTAGCGGCCATCAAAAACCATAAAGAGGCGCGCATCACGCGGAGCGAGGCCAAGTTTCACCGCTTGCGGTGTTGCAGAGTAGTCATATTCGCTGATCGCAACATCGCGCCATTTGACAGTTTCGCCGTGCATAAGCGGTGTGAGGGAACGCCCTTCTAGGATGTGATCAGCGATCTTCCCACCTGCGAAATCAACGAAGGTCGGTGCGAGATCGATAGATTCAACCAGTGCATCACTGGTCGTGCCACGCGTCGCATCCGCGCCTGCGCGGGGGTCATAGATAATCATCGGCACCTTGACGGACTGCTCGTGAAAGAGGTCCTTTTCGCCAAGCCAGTGATCGCCCAGATAGTCGCCGTGATCAGAAGTGAGCACGATCATCGTGTCTTTGAGCGTGTCGGTTTGCTCTAGGTGCTCAAGGATGCGGCCAAGCTGATCATCGCATTGTTTGATTAGGCCCATGTAGGCTGGGATCACCTTTTTACGGACCTCGTCGCGTTGAAAGGCGGTGGCGATTTTGTTTTCCATGTAGGCACCGAAAACGGGCTGCGGATCCTCGCGTTCAACCGTGTCGCGGGTTGGGGCAGGGACGTGGTTTTCGCCGTACATGTTGTGGTAGGGGGCGGGGACGATGTAGGGCCAGTGGGGCTTGATGTAGCTGACATGCGCGCACCACGGGCCTGTCTTTTCTTTCATGAATTCAATTGCTTTGGTGGTAAGCCAAGGGGTTTCGCTGTCCTCTTCGCGCACGTTTGCGGCTTTGTCTGCGTTCTTGAAAATCCAGCCGGAGGCCATGTCGCCCTCGTCATCAATGCCTGCGTTTGCGAAGGTGGCCCATGGGTTTTCGGTCGGGTAGCCTTTGCCCTTGAGATATTCGTTATAAGGCGAGCGTTTTTCGTCGTAAAAGCCGTCAGGACCTTGGCCCCAAAGACCATCGTCGCGGATCCAAGTGTCAAAGCCGCATTCCGCTTGGCGTGCGCCGATAATGCTGTCGGGCGAGAGGCCGAGCCGTTCCATGCCCTCAGAATCGGCTTTCATGTGGGTTTTGCCGATGAGCCAGCAATCCATGCCAGCGCGGCGCAGGTGGTCGCCCATTGTGTGCTCTCCCACGCGCAGCGGAAATCCGTTCCAATGCGCGCCGTGGCTCGAAGCGTAGCGGCCTGTGTAGTAGCACATGCGCGAACCGCCGCAGACTGGGGATTGCACGTAGGCGTTGGTGAAGCGCATGCCCATCGCGGCGACACGATCGAAATTCGGAGTGTGTAGATGGGGGTGGCCTGCGCAGCTCAGGTAATCGAAACGCAGCTGATCATACATAATAAAAAGAATGTTCATGGGGTCTCGTCCTATGCGTGAGAGTTTTGATTCGAAGCTCACTATGTCGCCAAAAGGGGCGAAACTAAATCAAAATCCTGCGGCCTCTCTGGAGAGAAATGGATTAATGCAACCGGTTGCAAAAAAATCTAATCGGGGTAGAGTAAAGTGAGAATCACGAATTCTGCTGCTCTGTCATTTCTTTTTGAGCGGTACGTTTGTTCGCCCTTAGAGCGCCGCCTAAGTGCAGCGCAATTTGTTCGCCCTTAGAGCGCCGCCTAAGTGCAGCGCAAAGAGGGACAACATCAAAGCTTCGCAAGAGGCCCCGGTATTATTCATAAGTGCGCCGGGCACATTTCTGGGAGGAAACCAATGAAGAAGATTCTTATCACGACTGGCCTTGTTGCCATGATGGGCACGACTGCAATGTCGCAAGAGATCGGCGCGACATTCTCGCGTTTTGATGACAACTGGCTGACAGTTCTGCGCAACGGCATGGTTGAGCACGCAGCGACAATCGACGGGCTGTCCTATCAGCAGGAAGACGCGGCAGACGATCTTGCCAAGCAGATCGACCAAGTGAAGAACTTTGTGGCTTCCGGCGTTGACGCGATCATTGTGAACATCGTTGACACATCTGCAGGTGCAGCTGTTTCCGCAGCGGCTGGCGACACGCCACTGGTTTATGTGAACCGTGAGCCTGACAACGTTAACGAATTGCCAGCGACACAAGCGTTTGTGGCATCTAACGAAATCGAGTCCGGCACATTGTCCGCGTTCGAAATTTGCAAAAACCTACGCGCAGACGGCAAAGGTGCCGGCGCGCGTGGCTATTTGATGAACGGTCAGCTCTCCAACCAAGCGGCTGTGCAGCGTTCCAAGGACGTGCATGACGTGATCGGCATGGACATGTGTAACTTCATGACCATCATCGACGAGCAGACAGCGAACTGGTCGCGCGACGAAGCGCAAGACTTGATGACAAACTGGATGTCTTCCGGTGAGCCATTTGACTTCGTTCTTGCAAACAACGACGAAATGGCAATCGGCGCGATCCAAGCGATGAAAGCGGCTGGCATGGATATGGCTGACGTTCAGGTTGGCGGTGTTGACGCATCCCAAGACGCGCTTTTGTCCATGGCAGCGGGCGACTATGACGTTACTGTTTTCCAGGACTCCGTTGGTCAGGGCACAGGCTCAATCGATGCGGCACTGCGTTTGATCGCGGGCGAGAAAGTGGACCAGAAAGTCTATATCCCATTCAAGCTGGTAACCCCTGCAAACATGGGTGACTTCCTCGACAAGAACTAAGTCGATTTGAACGAAATGGGGCGGCGCTATTGTGCCGCCTCTATTTTTAAAGAGCGCTAAAAACCGGGCGCTGAATAGGGAATGGCACAGATGACAGACACCAGCCACGGCACTGGCGGACTTACGTTCGACAAAACCAAACGATCTTGGCCCAATGAGCTGAACATCCTTTTCGCGCTGTTCGTTATTATCGCGATCTTCGAGGTGCTGGGCCAAATGTTGCCCTACATGAATGATCAAAGCTTTCTGTTTGACACCAGGGACCGCTTTGACAGCATTTTCAACGAGGCGCGTCTCAAGATTATCATCCTTCAAGTCGCCATCATCGGCATCATTGCTTTGGGCGTGACCCAAGTGATTATCACCGCTGGTATTGACCTCAGTTCCGGCCCACTTGTCGCCGCGACCGCCATGATCGCGATGAGCTTTGGGCAGACAGAATTGGTTAACGGGTTTGCGAACCCAAAAGCGCTGTTTGGGCCTTGGGCCATGGATTTGCCCGTCATTGTACCAGTCGTTGTCGGTTTGGCCTTTGGTGCCTTTATAGGTGCCATCAACGGCACGTTTATCGCCTACATGCGCATTCCGCCGTTTATCGCGACTTTGGGAATGTTTTTGATCTGCCGTGGCATCGCGCTGTGGTGGTCCGGCGGCAACCCGATTTCCTTCCCAACGGATGGTTTCAAATGGATCGGCTCTGGCATGATGCCCGTGGTCTGGTTCTTGTCGCTTGCGGTCGTGTTCCACGTGATCATGCGCTACACTGTTTATGGCAAACACACCTACGCAATCGGCTCCAACGAGGAAGCCGCGCGGATGTCTGGCATCAATGTTAAGCGCCACAAGGTGACGGTCTACGTGATCGCCTCGATGCTGGCTGCTTTCGCGGGTGTCGTCCTTGCGGCCAAAAGTGAAACCGCGCAGGCTGGCATGGGCGAGTTCTACGAGCTGTTTGCGATTGCCATGGCCGTGATCGGCGGCATTAGTTTGCAAGGTGGACGCGGTTCCATCATCGGCACCGTGCTGGGCGCGATGGTTTTGGGCGTTATTCGCTCTGGTTTCACCTACATCAAGCTGGACGGTTCTTATCAGCTAATGGCCATGGGCAGCATCATCATTGCCGCTATTCTGTTCGACCAATACAGACAACGAAATCGGGCTTAGGAGACAATACCATGAGCGATATTATTCTAAAGACCGAAAACCTGACCAAGCACTACGGCGGCGTACATGCGCTGGTTGATGCCAACTTCGAGATGAAGAAGGGCGAACACGTTGCCATCATGGGCGATAACGGTGCGGGTAAATCGACGTTCGTGCGCCAGATCACAGGGGTTGAGCAACGCACCAGCGGCAAGGTTTGGCTCTATGGCGACGAGGTGAACTTTGCCGGACCGCTTGATGCGCGTGAAGCTGGCATTGAAACCGTGTTCCAAACGCTAGCGCTGGCGGATGATCTGGACGTGCCGGACAATTTGTTCTTGGGCCGTGAGAAGACAAAGTTCGATTGGCTGGGCCCGTTTCGCTTCTTGGATTACAAAGCGATGCGGCAGGCCACGATGGAAGGTCTAGAGCGCACGGGCGTCAAGATCCCCAACATTCGCAACACAATCCAGAACATGTCCGGCGGTCAACGCCAATGTGTGGCCATCGCGCGCACTGCGACATTCGCGAGCAGGCTGACCATCATGGACGAGCCGACAGCGGCGCTGGGTGTGCAGGAAACCGCGCAGGTGGAAAACATCATTCGCACGCTGAAAAAGGCGGGCGAGCCGTTGATTTTGGTCAGCCACAACATGCGTCAGGTGTTTGATTTGGTCGACCGTATTGTCGTGTTTCGTCGTGGTCGGATCTGCGCAAATCTCGACATCAAAAACGGCGATCATACGGGCGAAGATGTGGTGTCCTATATCACGGGCGCGAAGACAGGTGCGGAGTTCGAAGACGCGCTGTGAGCAAATTTCTGGACCTTGAAAACCCGTTTTATGCGCCTTTGTGGATCCGCATTTTAGTGACGTCTGTGTTGATTTTGTGGGGCTTCTTTGAGGTCTCTCAAGGGGCCTATGCATGGGCAGTCATTTTTATCGGGCTGGGTCTGATCTGCGGTTGGCGCTTTGCGACGATCGACTATAGTGCCAAAGGCGACGACTAGGGCGATGGCGGTCACCCTCAAAGATGTGGCCGAATTGGCGGAGGTGTCGCGCTCCGCGGTGTCGCGCACCTTTACCAAAGGCGCATCTGTATCGGAGAAGACCCGGCAAAAGGTGATGAAAGCCGCCGATCAGTTAGGCTATAGCCCCAACGCGCTGGCGTCGTCGCTGACAACGGGGCGCACGAAGATGATTGGGCTGATCTCGAACAACTTTCACAACCCTGTTTTCCTTGAAGTTTTTGATAGGTTCACGCGCGGTTTGCACGAGCGCGATTTGCGTCCATTGTTGGTTAATTTAACGGATGAGACCGATCCAGAGGCGTCTATCCGCATGTTGCGGCAGTATTCTGTTGATGGCGTGATTGTCGCGTCTTCAACATTGCCGCCAGCGTTTGCCAAGTCGTTTCGCGACGCGGGAATCCCTGTTGTGCATTCGTTCGGTCGCCACACAGAAAGCCCTGATGTGGATGTGCTGGGGATCGACAATATCGAAGCGGGGCGCATGGCCGCGCGCGCGCTCATAGAGCATGGCTATACAGATGTCGGGTTCTTGGGCGGGCCGCCAGAGGCAACCTCGACCCTTGATCGCGAGAAGGGGTTCTTGCTGGAGTGCGCGGCGCACAAAGGCGTATCAGCGCGGGTGAGTTTCGCGGATGCCTATTCGTTTGAAGCGGGGCGGGCAGAGATGTTAGCGCTGTTGAACGCACCGCTTGCAGAGGCGTATTTCTGCGGAGATGATGTGCTTTCTATCGGAGCGATCTCGGCGTTGGAAACCGCTGGGCTGCGTGTGCCTGAGGATGTGGGTATCATCGGATTGAACGACATTGATATGGCAAAGTGGGAGAACATTAATCTCACCACAATTCACAATCCGTTCTCAAAGATTATTGCAGCGTCGATTGAGCAGGTGACGGCCTTGGTCGAGGATCAGAGCATCACGCCGAAAGCGCATTTGTTCGAATGTTCTGTGATTGAGCGTGGAACGTTGAAAGCGCGCTAGGTTTCCCCAGCGCGCCCTGTTTTATTGAAACATTGGTGGGCGGGCATCGAGCCAAGCGCCATCCTGTTTGCCGCTTTCAGCTACAGCCACAACCGCAGCCATAGAACGCAAACCATCCTCCGCTCGCGGATATAGGTTGGCGGCGGCGTCCATTTCGCGACCCTCTTTGCGCGCGCTGATTGCCTCGGCGAGATCTTTGTAGATGTTCGCAAACGCGAGCGGCATGCCTTCGGCGTGACCGATGGTGACGCGGGTTGTGCGATCGGCCTCGGGGGATAAGTTGGTTTCCCCGCGCTCGATTACTTGTAAGCGACCACCAAGCGGCATGTAGTAAAGCTGGTTGGGCTGTTCTTGCGACCAACGCAGACCACCCGTTTCACCGAAGACTTGAATGCCAAGGCCATGCTGGCGCCCAATCGCAATCGAAGAGGTCCAAAGGCGGCCAACAGTGCCACCATCCATACGGAAATTAACCATCGCGTCGTCTTCAAGCACGCGCATTTCAAGGCAAGACACAGTGTCGGCGGAAAGTTTGGTGACTTCCTGACCCGTCACGAAGGATGCCATATGCATCGCGTGAATACCGCAATCCGCGAACTGTGCGGAGACACCCGCCTGCGCCGGATCATAACGCCAGCGCACGCGCGGGTTATCCGCATCAGCCGCGTCTGCGTGATGGCCGTGGGCGAATTCGGCATTCACCAAGCGCACTTTGCCAATGTCACCGCGCGCGATCATCGCTTTCATGTGACGCACGAGGGAATAGCCTGTGTAGCCGTAGTTCACCGCGCAGATTTTGCCGGATTTCTCGGCCACGCGCACGATCTCTTCGCCCTCAGCGACGGTCATCGTCATCGGCTTTTCGCACAGCACATGGAAACCCGCCTCTAGAAAGGCTTTGGTGATCTCGAAATGCGTAGAGTTGGGTGTGGCGACAGTGACCAGATCGATGCGGTCCTCACGTGCGGATTCGCCTGCGAGCATGTCCTGCCAAGAACCATAAGCGCGGTTCCCTAGGCCGAGGCGTTGACCGTACTCAATGCCCTCAGCGGCGCGGTGATCTAATGCGCCTGCGGTGAACTCAAAAAGCCCATCAAGGCCAGACCCTAAGCGGTGTGCTGGACCGATTTGGCTACCTTCGCCGCCGCCGATCATGCCCCATTTTAGTTTTGTCATTTATGCGCCCTCAAAGCCGATGGATTGCAGATATGTGCGGTTCAGTTTTGCGTCATCTATGGGCGATGTATCACCCTCAGGATCACAATCTTGCTCGACTGTGCACCAGCCCTCGAAACCGTTGTCGAGCAGGACCTGACGCACGGCTGTGAAGTCTACGTCGCCGTCGCCCAAGTTGCAGAAAATGCCATCGCCGCAAGCGGTGTAGAAATCGGTGCGGTTAGCAACGACCTTTGCTTTCACCTTAGGATCAATATCTTTGAAGTGCATGTAACTGATGCGGTCGATGTGTTTTTTCATGAACGCAACTGGATCAAAACCCGCGTAGGAGTGGTGACCTGTATCAAAGCAAATTTTAAGGATGCTTTCATCAATCTCGTTTAGAAGACGCTCAAGTTCAGGCTCGAAATCCATAAAGCCAGCGGCGTGGGCATGAATGCCAACGGTCAGGCCATATTCCTCTGCACCCATCTTGGCGATGGTGGCGATACGCTCGCGGTAGGCGGTCCATTCGGCCTTGTCCATTTGCTCTGCCTCATCTGCACGGCCAGCCGTTGGAGCGCGGCGCGGCGAGATAGAATCGATCAGAACCAGATGCTGTGCACCATGCGCTTTGAGCGCTTTGCAGGTCCGCACGGAGCCGTCCATCACATCATCCCACGCGTCCACGTCATGGAAAGAGCGGAAAACAACACCGCCAACAAGCTCTTGATTAAACTCTTCAAGCGCCTCGGAAAGGACCGCAGGGTCTTCGGGCATAAAGCCAACGGGGCCAAGTTCGATACCTGTGAAACCCGCTTCCGCGTTCTCTTGCAGCACTTTGCGCCAGCTTGGATTGCGCGGATCATCCGCAAATTCGACGCCCCATGAGCAAGGTGCATTTCCGATTTTGATCATGTCTTTCAGTCCTCTAGTAATCAGCGACATTGACCCAAGCGCGTTTCTCGCTTGAATCAATGGCTGCTTTGACGATGCGGTTCACTTCCATGCCTTCAGCGAAAGTGGGCCAGATGTTTTGCTTGGTTTCGATGGCGGTCAGGAAATCTTTCGCCTCGATAATGATTTGATCCTGGTAGCCTGTGCCATGACCGGGGCCTTGGCAAAAGGGCAAATAATCGGGGTGCTCGGGTCCGGTTAAAATTTTGCGGAAACCCTGATTGGCGGCGTCGCCCTCGCGCACATAAATGTGTAGTGCGTTTTGGTCTTCGCCGTCGAAACGGATCATGCCTTTGGAGCCGTGAATTTCGTAGGCGTAGCCCATTTTGCGACCTGTCGCGATTCGGCTTGCGTGGATGTGACCGCTGACGCCGCTCTCGAATTCCATCATGAATTGCGCTTGGTCGTCGTTCGTTACAGTTTCGCCGCCGCGCGTTGCGTGGACTGTTTGCACCACAGCACTCAAGGATTTGACAGGTCCCATCATCGCATGGGCGCAGTTTATGATATGCGGGGACAGATCGCCCATGCAGCCGTTTGCCATGCCTGTGGTGCGCCAAGTGGCGGGGGCGTCTGGGTCGGCGAGGAAATCTTCGGTCATTTCAGCGCGGAAATAGGTGACGTTACCGATTGCGTTATCTGCGAGCAACTTGCGCGCATATTGCGAAGCGGGGGTGCGAATATAGTTAAAACCCACCATGTTTATCGCGCCTGCAGCGTCGGCAGCGGCGAGCATAGCGCGACTGTCTTCAAGCGTTTCGCCAAGTGGTTTTTCGCAAAACACAGGCTTGCCAAGAGCAAAGGCCGCCTCTGCAATCGCGCGGTGGGTGGATTGCGGAGAGGCGATGATGACCGCGTCGACGTCTGGGTCATTGACCAAGACGCTCCAATCCGTGGTGCAGCGGTTGAAGCCGAACTTTGTTTTGTAGCGTTCGGCAGATGTATCCGAGGTCGCACAGACCATTTCCAAAACAGGGCGCAGGTTGGTTTCAAAGATGGTTCCAACACTGGCATATGCGGCCGCATGCGCCTTTCCCATATAGCCGCCACCTACGATTCCAATTTTGATTTGCGTCATTGCGCCGACCCTTCCCAAAAACAGTTTGCAACCGGTTGCAAAATGGGTATCCTTGTTTATATCGGCTGGTCAATAGGATTGTTGAGCAGGCGGTCACTTAGCCATCTGGGAGGGCGCCATGGGGCGAGCGGACGAGACCATCACATTGACGACGGCACAGGCGATTATTCGCTATTTAGCTGCGCAATATATAGAGATTGATGGGGTGAGAACCCGTGTATGCGGCGGTGGTTTTGGCATTTTCGGACATGGCAATGTGACCTGTCTGGGCGAGGCGCTGTACGATCATAAAGATGTGCTGCCGCTCTATCGTGGACAGAACGAACAAGGCATGGGATTCGCAGCCGCTGGTTATGCCAAGGCGCATTTGCGTCGACGGTTCATGTTCTGCACCGCAAGCGCTGGACCCGGTACGGCGAACTTGCTGACGAGCGCGGCTTTGGCCCATGCGAACCGTTTGCCGATGTTGATGCTATGTGGCGATGCGTTTTTGACGCGTCTGCCTGATCCGGTGTTGCAGCAGCTTGAGCACTTCGGGAACCCGACGTTTGGTGTGAACGATGCGTTTAAAGCCGTGTCGCGCTTTTGGGATCGCATCACGCATCCTGCGCAGATCATTCAGTCCTTGCCCGCGGCATTGGCTACGATGTTAGACCCTGCGGATTGTGGGCCTGCGTTCATCGGTTTGCCGCAAGATGTGCAGGGTTGGAGCTATGACTATCCTGTGTCATTCTTTGATGAAAAAGTGCACCGTATTCGTCGCCAAGCTGCGGATGCTGACGAGATCGCAGAGGCCGCAGCGTTGTTGAAAACGGCCAAGCGCCCGATGATTATCGCCGGTGGGGGTGTGCAGTATTCCGATGCAGTAGCGGAGCTGACGTCCTTTGCCGAAGCGCATAATATTCCTGTGGTCGAGACCATCGCAGGCCGTGCGAATATGGTGAATGACCATGCGCTGAACATTGGCCCGATAGGTGTGACTGGATCGGATTGTGCGAATACGATTGCTGAGGAGGCGGATGTTATTCTGGCTGTTGGCACGCGTTTGCAGGATTTCACAACGGGCTCTTGGACCGCATTTGCCAAAGATGCGCGCATCATTGGGTTGAATGTGGGACGTCATGATGCAGCGAAACATATGTCAATGACGGTTGTGGGCGATGCCAAGCTGGCGCTTGTTGAATTGGGCGCGGCGGCGAGTGGATATTCTGCGCCAAGCGACTGGACCAAGCGCTCGCAGAGCGAGCGTGTTAAATGGAATGACTACGTTGCCGAGAATACGCGCGTCGGAAATGGCCCTGCCTCATATGCACAAGCGATTGGTGTTGTGAATGATCTTTGCGATCCGCGCGACCGCGTTGTTGCGGCGGCGGGTGGCTTGCCTGCGGAAGTGACGGCTAACTGGAAAACCCTCGATATTGGCACCGTTGATGTGGAATTCGGTTTTTCCTGCATGGGCTATGAGATCGCGGGCGGCTGGGGCGCGCGCATTGCGCAAGCGCAGATCGAGCCAGATCGCGATACGATCGTGTTCACGGGTGATGGCTCTTACATGCTGATGAATTCAGACATCTATTCGTCCGTTTTGACGGATAAAAAACTGATCATTTTGGTGCTCGATAACGGTGGTTTTGCGGTGATCAACAAGTTGCAAAACAACACGGGCAACGAGAGCTTCAACAACCTGATCGCAGATACTCCGACCGCGACGCGGCAAGTGAGTGTTGATTTTGAAGCGCATGCCCGCGCGATGGGGGCAGAGGCGGAGACGGTTGAGATGTCTGGCCTTGGCGAAGCGTTTAAACGTGCGAAGGCAAGCGACAAGACATATGTGATCTGCGCGAAAGTTGATCCTTATGACGGCTGGACGACCGAGGGCCACACGTGGTGGGAAGTCGGTACGCCGCATATAACCGAGAACGCCAAGGTGCGTGACGCGCATGTGGATCAAGAATCCACGCGCGCACGTCAACGTAAAGGCGTGTGAACATGGGGCTGATTGAAGGCATAAAAGCCAATAATTTTGTGGTGATTGGTCGCGTCGGAATGGACCTCTATCCAGATCCGCCGGGGGTTGCGATCGAAGACGCTCAGATGCTCGAAGTTGGCATGGGCGGTTCTTCTGCGAATATTGCAGCGGGGATTTGCAAGCTTGGCGGTAAGTCTGCGCTGGTGACGCGCGTGTCGGATGATGCGGTAGGGCGTTACTGTGTGCAGCAGCTTAAGAATTACGGCGTGAACGCGGATCATGTGACGCCTGTGGCAGGTGAATTTCGTAACTCCACCGCGATCTATGAGAGCCGCGTCGAGGATCACCAATCAGTCATTTATCGTAACGGGGCGGCGGATTTCCAGATGGATATCGCAGACGTCGAAGCCGTGGATTACGCAAAATACGGCGCGCTCATCACCGCTGGCACTGTGTTCGCCGCCGAGCCATCGCGCGCAGCGACGTTCCACGCATTTGCACTGGCGAAAAAGGCGGGTGTTCCGATTATTTTCGACGTGGATTATCGCCCTTATTCTTGGCCCTCTACGCAGGTGGCATCGGACGTGTTAAGCCGCGCGGCGGCAGAGTGTGACATGATAGTGGGCAATGATGAAGAGTTCGGATTTATGGCCGGGTCCATCGATAAAGGGCTCGCGAAAGCGCGTGAATTGTCCGAGACCAGCGCGGCAATCGTCGTCTATAAAATGGGACCAGAGGGCGCGATCACTTTTGCCGACGGCGCGGAAATTCGCACTGGAATCTACCCCGTTGAGGCGTTGAAACCAACTGGGGCTGGCGACAGCTTTATGGCTGGTTTCGTCACCTCCATCGCGGATGGACATGATCTGAAAACTGCCATTTTACGCGGATCTGCTTGCGCGTCCGTTACAGTCTCCAAGGCGGGTTGCGCTCCTGCGATGGCTGATACACAAACTCTTGAAACTTTCTTGGCCGAGCATTCCGGCCCAACCGCTGCTTAAAGGAATACGCCCATGCATATCGCGCCATTTGACAACCAGAATAAGCCCATTGTAGATGCGGATGACCCCACGGTGCCGCTGAATTATTTCAACATTGTGAAGCTGAAAAAGGGCGAGGCATTCGAGTATTCCGTGCCGCGTTATGAGACCTGCATCGTGCCTGCGACAGGCTCTGTTGATGTGAATGTCGAAGGCTTCAAAGCGGACGATCTTGGCGGTCGCGTTGAGGACGTTTGGGGCGGTGAGCCTGAGGGCGTTTATGTGCCGACGGCTGCTAAAGCAGAGATAGTATGTACGTCGGATGAGGCGGAAATCTTCGTGGCGGGGGCTTTGTATGACAAGGTTTTAGACGCGTTTGCTGTGCGCTCGGACGAGCTCGATCTGGTGCAATACGGATCGGACGACACGAAAACACATCGTAAAATCAAGCACATCCTAGGAACCAAGTATCACGACAAGGTGGGTCGTCTGTTGGTGTCTGAGCTGTTTACTGTGGGCGAGGGCGGCTGGTCTGGTTTTCCATCCCACAAGCATGACACCGACCGTATGCCGCAAGAGACGCGCCATGACGAGACGTATAACTTCCGGTTCAAACCGAACCACGGTTCTGGCGTGCAGATGCTGCAGCGTGAAGATGGCAAGGCGGGGGATGCCTATCACATCGTTGATGGCTCTACGATTTGTATCGACAATGGCTATCACCCTTGCGCGGTTTTGCCGGGCTATCAGATGTATTATTTCACCATTCTGGGTGGTCTTTCGCAGCGCTCATTGGTGCAGTATTTCCAGCCATCGCACGCCTATCAGATTGAAACGATTCCGGGGATCAAAGACATGATCGCTAAGTTCAAATGACATTGGCGACACTTGCGCAAGTCCTGCAACCCGCGCTCAAAGGTGGCTATGCTGTCGGCGGGTTGGTGACGCTGGGCTGGGAAGATATGCGCGCCTTTGTGGCGGCTGCTGAAGCAGAGAACTGTGCTGTGATCTTGCAAGCTGGACCCGGGTGCCGTGCCCATACGCCTTTGCCTGTTTTGGGCAAGATGTTCAGGCACTTAGCCGAAGGTGCGAGCGTGCCAGTCGTGGCTCATCTCGATCACGGGTACACCTATGATGAGTGCTCGGAGGCGCTTGATAGCGGGTTCACATCACTGATGTTTGACGGATCGCGCACGGCGTTGAAGCAGAACATTGCGGACACTTTGAAGATTGCTGAAATGGCGCACAGCGCGGGGATTTCTTGCGAGGGCGAGATTGGCTTTGTCGGCTATTCTAATGGTGAGCAATCCGCAGGGACCGACCCAGAAGAAGCGGCAATTTTCGCGCGCGAGACGGGCGTTGACGGGATGGCGATTTCGGTAGGCAATGTGCATTTGCAAGAGAACAAAGAAGGTGGCTTGGATGAGGCACGTATCGCGGCGATCCAGGCTTTGACAGATGTGCCATTGGTTATTCATGGCGGCTCTGGCGTACCAGTGGAGCAGCGCGCGCGGCTCGCGAAGAGCACGAATATTTGTAAATACAATATCGGCACAGAGCTGCGGATGGCGTTTGGCGCAGCGATGCGCGCAGCAGTGAATTCTGATCCTGATCGCTTTGACCGTGTCACAATTTTGAAAGACACGCATGATCCGATGGTTACTGCGGCGCGCCGTGTTTTGCAGGCTTTGAAAGGGTAAGATATGCTTAACATCGGAATATTAGGTGCAGGGCGCATCGGCCAAGTTCACGGCAAAACGCTCGCACAGATGACCACTGCGCGCGCGGCGGCTGTATCGGATTTCTTGCCTGACGCAGCGAAAGCCCTCGCAGACAAGCTTGGCGCGAAAGCGATGAGCACGGAAGAGATTATCGCAGATAAAAGCATCGACGCGGTGATCATTGGAACGCCAACAACGACGCATTACGACATTATCCATGAAGCGGCCGCAGCGGGCAAAGCGATCTTTTGCGAAAAGCCAGTGGACTTGTCCACGGATCGCATTCGCGAATGCCTTGCGGTGGTTGAAAAGGCCGGTGTGCCCTTTATGACCGCGTTTAACCGACGCTTTGATCCAAACTTTGCGCACTTGCAAAAACAAATCGCAGATCAGGTGATCGGCAATGTTGAAATCGTGACGATCCTGTCGCGCGATCCGGCACCACCCCCCATTGGCTATATCAAAACGTCGGGCGGGATTTTCCGCGATATGATGATCCATGACCTTGATATGGCACGGTTCTTATTGGGTGAGGAGCCTGTTGAATTGACGGCGGCTGGTTCGTGTTTGGTTGATCCAGAAATTGGCGAGGCGGGGGATTTTGATACGGCTATCGTCAATCTCAAGACAGCCAGTGGCAAGCTTTGCCAGATCAGCAACTCACGCCGTGCGACTTATGGGTATGACCAGCGCATCGAAGTGCACGGGTCTTTGGGGATGCTGCGTGCGGACAATATGTTGGAGAATACAGTCGAATTATCCAACGGTCTGGGCTTTCGCACAGCGCCGACACAGCCATTTTTCCTTGAGCGTTATGCAGCCGCATATCGCGCGGAGATGGGGCACTTCGTGGATTGCTTGAACGCGGGTGTTGCAATCACGCCAACGGGCGAAGATGGTTTGAAAGCGCAAGTTTTAGCGGATGCGGCGGATAAATCTGCGCGTGACGGGCAGGCGGTTAAGCTGTCGTAAATATAGCTAAATTGGAGGCTGCATGCACATTGTCGTCGTAGGGGCTGGGATTGTTGGCGTGTCATGCGCCCTTTGGCTGCAACGCAGTGGGCACGAGGTCACTTTGGTAGATCGTGCTGGGCCTGCCAGTGGGACCAGCCATGGCAACGCAGGCGTTCTGGCGGCAGGTGCGGTGATCCCTGTGACGACGCCCGGTTTGTTGGCGCGTGCGCCGCGAATGCTGTTTAGCAAAGACGCGCCTTTGTTCTTGAAATGGGGCTATCTGCCCAAGCTTCTCCCGTTTTTGCGGCGTTACATGTCGTACGCAAATGATGCCCATGTGGATCGTTATGGTGCGGCCATGTCGATGCTTTTGCATGATACTGTTGCGCAGCACCGCGCTTTGGCAGACGGGACGGATGCGGCGCGGTTTATCAGCGATGAAGATTATTGTTTTGGTTATGCCACGCGCGCTGATTTTGAAGCCGACGCCTACGGTTGGGAGAAGCGTCGCAAAGCGGGCTATGCTTTTGAAGTGGTTGAGGGGACAGAGTACCGCGCCGCGGACCCGAGCTATGGTCCTGCGTTTGAGGTGGTTGTGCGTTGCAAGAACCATGGGCGTATTTCTGATCCGGGTGGCTATGTCACTGCACTCGCAGGGCATTTCGTCGATCAAGGCGGCGTGTTTGATATTCGTGCGGTCGAGGACATTACGTTAGAGAATAGTGAAATAGCAGCTTTGCAGACCAGCAAAGGCGAGATGCGCGCGGACAAGTTTGTTTTTGCGATGGGCCCTTGGTCGAAAAAAATTGCGCATAAGTTAGGTGTGAAAGTCCCGTTCGAGAGCGAGCGCGGCTATCATATCGAATTCATGAATCCGTCCGTGATGCCGAAGAACCCGATGATGGTGGCAAGCGGCAAGTTTGTTTTGACACCCATGGAAGGCCGTTTGCGCGCGGCGGGAGTGATCGAGTTTGGCGGGCTCGAGAATGGTCCAAGCCGTGGTCCGTTCGACTTGCTGAAGCGACAAGTAAAACAAGTTTTGCCGGATCTTGAGTATGATGAAGCGGTTGAATGGATGGGGCATCGCCCTGCGCCTGCGGACAGTCTGCCCTTGATCGGAGCAAATGACGTAAATGGAAAAAGCTATAATGCTTTCGGGCATCAACACGTTGGCTTGACAGGTGGTCCCAAAACGGGTCGGATCATCGCAGATATCATCAATGGTAAAAAGCCAAACGTAGATTTGGCCCCCTTTGATCCTATGAAATACAAGTCGCGCTAAAGCGTTAACCGTCTGGGAGGACACTATGAAAACTTTGACAAAACTAGGAACCGCAGCGGTCGTTGCTTCCTTTGCAGCAGGTGCGGCATTTGCCGACGGGCACGCGCAAAAGTGGGACATGCCAATGGCTTACGCGGCCACGAACTTCCACTCCGAACATGGCGTGATCTTTGCTGACAAGGTGCGCGAGCACACAGGCGGCGCGATCGATATCACGGTCCATGCGGGCGGTTCATTGTTTGGCGGTGGTGACATCAAGCGTGCTATTCAAACGGGCCAAGTGCCAATCGGTGAGCGTTTCATGTCCGCACACGCGAACGAGGCACCGCTTCTCGGATGGGACAATCTACCGTTTATCGCGACCACATATGAAGACAACGCCAAGCTTTGGGCGGCTGCGAAAGACACGGTTAACGCACAACTCGCGGACCTGAATCTCGTGGCGCTTTATACATGCCCATGGCCGGGTCAGGGTTTCTACTTTAACAAAGAAGTGGCGTCCTCAGCAGATACGCAAGGCATCAAGTTCCGCTCATATAACTCTGCGACAGCGACATTTGCGGAAGAATTGGGCATGATCCCTGTGCAGATCGAAGCGGCGGAATTGAGCCAAGCTTTGGCGACGGGCGTTGCGTCCGCGTTCATTTCGTCCGGCTCAACAGGGTATGATCGCAAGGTTTGGGAGCACCTGAGCCACTATTATAAGGTAAACGCATGGCTGCCGCGCAACTACGTGATGGTGAACACGCAAGTGTGGGAAGGTCTTGACGCTGAAGTTCAAGCAGGTGTTCAAAAAGCCGCTGATGAGACCGCGGCGGCCTGTGCTGCAAAGTCAGCAGAGCTTGCGAATTTCTACTTTGATGAGCTGGCCAAGAACGGCATGAGCGTTGAAGATGCGGGTCCTGAGTTCCTTGCGGAGCTTGAAAAAATCGGCGCGAAAATGACGGCTGAGTGGCTGGAGACTGCAGGTGCCGACGGCAAAGCAATCCTTGATGCTTATAACGCGAACTAAACGAACTAGGGCCAGCCTTTTTGAAAAAGGCTGGCCAATTTTTTCCAAAAAATTGAGACGTCCCCATGCGCGATTGGTCGCCTGTGATGGGTCTGCCCCTTTGGGTTTGGCTCTTTGTTCTGCCTAGTGTTCTCGCTGCGATCTGTTTTGTCGCAGGCCCGCGGATTGAGCGTGTGATGCGCCCGATCTGGCGCATTTTGGACGGCGTCTATTTCGCGTCTGGCATGATCGCTGCGTTTTTCATGGTTATGATCCTGAGCTTGATTGTGGCACAAATGGTGGCGCGCTGGACGGGTTATGCGTTGCCCGGGACGACTGAATTTGCGGGCTACGCAATGGCTGCCACATCGTTCTTTGCGCTTTGTCATGCAATGATGCGGGGGGCACATATTCGTGTTTCAATCATCCTTAATTCTACGGCATTCTTGAAAAAATGGCTCGATATCTTCGCGGTTTTCGGAGCGGCTGTGATCGCCACTTATTTTGCCCGTTTTGCTGTTAAAGCGAACTTCTTTTCCGAGATGCTCAATGATCGCACACAGGGTCAAGATCAAATTCCCGAATGGTTGGTGAAACTGTTCCAACTTGATTTTTCAGGCGCATTCGCGGGTAGCGCAGAGCTCGTTTACACGCCCGTTTGGATCCCACAACTTGCGATGTCTATCGGGACGATCCTTTTGGCGATTGCGCTTTGGGACACGCTCACCCGTCTGCTCGTGACAGGCACCAACCCCATTGTGTCGGAGAGCGTCGAATGACCGAAGCTTATGCAACCATCGTTTTTCTCTTCGTTCTGTTTACCCTTTTAGGATCATCAATCTGGATCGGTCTGGCGCTGATGGGCGTGGCTTGGGTCGGAATGGAGATGTTCACTACCCGTCCAGCGGGCGATGCAATGATCACGACGATTTGGACCGGGGCGAGTTCGTGGACATTGACCGCTTTGCCGCTGTTCATCTGGATGGGCGAAATTCTGTATCGAACCCGGTTATCGCAAGACATGTTTCGCGGATTGGCCCCATGGATGCGTTGGTTGCCCGGAGGATTGCTGCACACGAATATCGCGGGATGCACGATTTTTGCAGCTGTGTCCGGCTCTTCGGCAGCGACGCTCACCACGGTTGGCAAAATGTCGATCCCAGAGCTGCGCAAGCGCGGTTATCCTGAATATATGATCATTGGTACATTGGCAGGGGCCGCCACGCTTGGCTTGATGATCCCACCGTCCTTGACGTTGATTGTTTATGGCGTGTCGATAAACGAGAGCATTATCAAGCTGTTCATGGCAGGCATCATTCCGGGTCTCGTGCTCGCGAGCCTGTTTATGACCTACATTATGGCGTGGCATTTCATTCGTCCTGATCAACGTCCGCCGCCCGAACCCAAAATGAGCTTTGGTGAAATGCTCGCAGAAAGCCGGTTCTTGATCCCGGTCTTGTTGTTGGTGTTTTCGGTCATCGGCTCCATGTATTTCGGCTGGGCCACCGCGACAGAAGCAGCTGCGGTGGGTGTTCTCGGTTCGCTTACATTGGCGATTTTCCAGCGCTCTTTGACGGCCTCTGCGTTCTTTGAAAGCCTCATGGGCGCGACGCGGACCTCCGCGATGATTGCTTTGATTTTGATGGGGGCAGCGTTCCTGTCGCTTTCGATGGGCTTTACCGGATTGCCGCGCGCGTTGGCTGCTTGGATCGATGAAATGCAGCTCTCACCGATCACGTTGATCGCAGCTCTTACGGTTTTCTACATCATTCTCGGCATGTTCTTGGACGGGATTTCGTCGGTTGTGTTAACCATGGCCATTGTAGAACCGATGATCCGTCAAGCAGGGATCGATGTGATCTGGTTCGGTATCTTCATTGTGGTTGTCGTGGAAATGGCGCAAGTGACGCCGCCGATTGGCTTTAATCTGTTTGTGTTGCAAGGCATGACGCGGCACGAGATCGGCTACATTTCAAAAACGGCGATACCGATGGTCGGATTGATGCTTTTGATGGTGGTGATTTTGGTCGCGTTTCCTGAATTGGCGACATGGCTGCCAAATAATCTCAGGCAATAGATGGCAGCGTCTCTTACGATCTTACAACTTGATACGAAATTCGCACGCGTGCCAGGCGATGTGGGGTGTATCGAGACGTATGTCGAAGAGGTCGAGATCCTTCGCATTAATGGTGCCACCGTAGACGCGATTGTCATTGACCGGCCGGAAACAATAGATATTACGCCGTTCGAGAACGCCTTGATAGATGCGCAAGGGAAGGTGGTCGTGACCTCTTGCGGGTTTCTTTCGTATTGGCAGGAACATTTGCAGGCGCTGAGCCAGAAACAGTTTGTCAGCTCCTCATTGATTGCTTTGGAACGTTTGAGTCTGTGCTACACGCCTGAACAGCTGATGATCTTAACATTTGATAAAGCATCCCTTACGCCGGCGCATCTTGGCGCGTATGACGCGTATTGGGATGCGGTTGTGGGCCTGCCGCAGGATTTGTATTTGCGTGATGTGATTTCGCGCAATCGCACGTCACTGGATGTTGAAAAGGCAGGGAGCGAACTAGCTGAATTTTTTCAGAAAAACTTGCGAAAAACTCACAAGCATATCTTGCTGGAGTGCACAAATTTGCCGCCCTACAAGTCGCGTTTACGCGAGGTTTGTGATTTGCCAATCACTGATATTCTCACTGAGATCGATGCGCGCGCAAAGGGT
>Ga0206129_10002463_pt1 | contig 22879 bp, 15 predicted proteins | sample Helgoland_Spring_8_FD_148616 | JGI IMG/M metagenome (GOLD analysis project Ga0206129, IMG submission 148616) | Pelagic subsurface seawater microbial communities from Kabeltonne, Helgoland, North Sea - Helgoland_Spring_Bloom_20160502_2 | ecosystem: Environmental > Aquatic > Marine > Epipelagic ...
GTGATACCGACACGGTATTCATTACCGTGATCCCCGTCAATGATGCCCCCGATGCCGTCACCGACTTTGTCACCTTAAACGAAGACACGGCCAACGCCTTTATCGATGTGCAAGTGAATGACACCGATCCTGAAGGCGATGCGCTGACTACCGCCATTGTGAGTGGCCCCACCAGTGGAGCAACAGCTAGCGTTGCCAATGGCGATAGCATCAGCTATACTCCACCCGCAAACTTCAATGGCAACGATACCATCATCTACAGTATTTGTGATGACGGATCGCCTGTGCTCTGCGACACCGACACGGTATTCATCACCGTGACCCCCGTGAACGATGCCCCCGATGCCGTCACCGACTTTGTCACCTTAAACGAAGACACGGCCAACGCCTTTATCGATGTGCAAGTGAATGACACTGACCCCGATGGCGATGCGCTGACCACCACCATTGTGAGTAGCCCTACCAGTGGAGCAACAGCTAGCGTTGCCAATGGCGATAGCATCAGCTATACCCCACCAGCAAACTTCAACGGCACCGATACCATCATCTACAGTATTTGTGATAACGGCATCCCAAGTTTATGTGATACCGACACGGTATTCATTACCGTGATCCCCGTCAATGATGCCCCCGATGCCGTCACCGACTTTGTCACCTTAAACGAAGACACGGCCAACGCCTTTATCGATGTGCAAGTGAATGACACTGACCCCGATGGCGATGCGCTGACCACTTCCATCGTGAGCGGCGCCACTAGTGGAGGAACAGCCAGTGTTGCCAATGGCGACAGCATCAGCTATACCCCACCCGCAAACTTCAACGGCACCGACACCATCATCTACAGTATTTGCGATAACGGATCGCCTGTGCTCTGCGACACCGACACCATTTTCATCCTGGTAACCAGCACTTCCGTGAATGGCTCGCCCATCGCAGAAAATGACACGCTGACCACGTCCGACACCACCCACCTGGTGATCGATGTGCTTGGCAACGACCTCGACCCAGATGGCGATTCATTGAGCGTAACCATCCTCAGCGGACCAACTGGAGGCACCGGAACCGTAAACGGCAACATCATCTATCTAGCAGACAGTGGATTCTGTGGACTCGATTCCCTCACCTACATCGTATGTGACCCATATGGAGCCTGCGACACGGCCGTGGTTTACATCACCGTGGTTCCGGCCGACACCGATGGCGATGGCATCCCCGATCACATTGAAGGAACGGATGACCCCGACAGCGACAGCTTCGGTAACTTCGAAGATCTCGATAGCGATGGCGATGGCATTCCGGACAGCGCAGAAGCCGGTGACCTCAGCGATCCGTGCAATATCGGCCTGATCGACACCGATAATGACGGTACACCCGACTACCTCGACCTCGACAGCGATGGAGATGGCACACCCGATGCCGATGAATACGATACCGACAACAATGGCATTGCAGACGACTGCGACAACGATGGCGTCCCCGATTGGCTCGATACCGATGTCTGCATCCTAGACATTAGCATTCCTCAAGGCTTTAGCCCTAACGGTGACGGACTCAACGACCGTTTCATCATTCAGGGATTGGATGCCTACCACGGCAACACCATCTACATCTTCAACCGCTGGGGCAACAAGGTCTTCTCGGCCTCGCCTTACAACAACGATTGGGACGGCACCAGTGACAGCGACCTCAGCGCAGGCCGAGGTGCTCTGCCCGTGGGCACCTACTTCTATGTACTTGAACTCAAAAACGGTCAAAAACAGTCTGGATACGTCTACCTGACCCGATAAGACCATCCTCATGAAACGACACAACAGATCATCCATGAAAACGATCTCCCAAATAACACTAGCCCTCCTTGCCTGTATCCTCTTCTGGCCTAATGCCAGTAAAGCGCAGCAAGACCCAATGTATACGCATTACATGTACAACACCCTGAGCGTAAACCCCGCCTATGCCGGAAGCCGGGAAGCACTGACACTCACCGGGATCACCCGTCACCAGTGGGTCGGCCTCGAAGGTGCACCAACTACGCAGACAATCACGACCCACACCCCCATTCTGAGTGAAAAACTCGGGGCCGGGCTATCGTTCATCAGCGACCGTCTCGGCCCAATCAACACCACCATTTTTTCTGCGGACTTCAGCTACCGAGTGAAAGTGAGCGAAAAAGCCAATCTGTCTTTCGGACTCAAAGGCGGGTTCAACTACCAGCAAGGAAACTTGAGCAACCTGCAAACCACCGATGCACTCGACCCCTCGTTTAAAAATAACATCCAAAGCGACTTCCTCCCCAACTTCGGATTCGGGATGTATTACTCTACCGAGCGTTACTATGCCGGTGTGAGCGTTCCCAAGTTGTTGCAAAACAAGTTCAGCACCGGACAGGCCGTTGTTTCCTCCAACGACCCCGCAGCCGAAAAGCGCCACTACTTCCTGATCGGTGGAGCTCTCTTTCCCATCAGCAGTGTGCTACTCTTCAAGCCTACCACCCTCGTGAAAGTGGTGGAAAACGCCCCGCTAGAAGTAGATTTCACCGCCAACTTCCTGCTCTTTGAAAAAGTGTGGCTCGGGGCCATGTATCGCTCACGCGATGCAGTGGGAGCCCTGCTTGGTTACCAGTTCACGGAACAACTTAAGTTCAGCTATTCATTGGACTTCGCCACTACCCGCCTCATCAGCAACCAAAGCGGCACCCACGAAGTCATGTTCACCTATGACTTCCTTTTCAAAACCCAAGGCAAGATCAAGTCACCCCGATACTTCTAAGGCCATGCGAACACATACCCTCTTCCTGATCGCACTGTTCACGTTAGCAGGCATCCATTTGAAGGCACAAGGACTGGCCGAGTCCGTGCAACTAATGAAGCTCAAAAAGGCCGATCGCTACTTCGAAGAATACTCCTATTCGAAAGCCGTGGTGATCTACAAGGAACTCTATATCGGTGGCGACTCTTCGTTAACCAGCACCATTGCCAATTGTTATTTTAAGCTCGGGCTCACAGACTCGGCTTCCGAATGGTATTCCAAGGTCGTACAATATACCAACCCACCGGTCGAAGACATCTTCAACTACTCGGAAGTGCTGAGCCAGCAAGGGCTCTACAAGGAGTCGGCAAAGTGGCTCAAAGCATACCGCGACCTGAACACAGAAGACAGTCGCCCCAACCGCAAGCTGGAAGGTAATGCCGATCCCGCAAGCCTGCTCGAAAACGTAAATGCGTTCGAGATCACCCATCTCGACATCAACACCCGCGAAGCAGACTTTGGCGCTGTGCCCTGGAACGACCGGGTGGTCTTTACCTCTTCGCGAAGGAAAACCGAAGCAGTCAAGCGTGAATACAACTGGGATCAAAACCCCTTCCTCGACCTCTACTCCGCTCAGCGGGGCGAAGACGGCAGCCTGAGCGATGTACAAAAGCTCGACAAGGGCATCGAGACCCCCTTTCACCAAGGCCCGGCAGCATTCACCGGTGACGGCCATTGTGTGTGGTTCACCCGCAACAACCCCAACTTCAAAAAAGGAAAAGGCGAGAACGACATCCTCCATCTCACGCTATATTCTGCCCGCATGACCAGCACTAAACTTGAAGATATCCAGCCCTTCTCTTACAACGATGCTGCTTACAGCGTTGGACAAGCATCTGTTTCTGAGGATGGCGAGACGCTTTATTTTGTATCCGATATGCCGGGGGGGTATGGTGGTACCGACATATACCGAACCACAATGAATGATAGCGGGGATTGGTCAACACCCGAAAATTTAGGAGAATTCATCAATACAGAAGGTGACGAAATGTTTCCCTATATACATTATAGTGGTTTATTGTTCTTTTCATCAAATGGTCATAAAGGTTTAGGAGGATTGGATGTTTATAAAGTACATCTCGAAAAACACCCTCAAGTAATTGATAATCTCAATGCCCCGATCAATAGCTCCAAGGATGACTTTGCATTTGTAATTGACAAGGAATTTAGTCAAGGTTACTTTTCATCCAACCGCTCTGGAGGGGTTGGTGGTGATGATATATACGCATTTACTTTGGGCCGTCCATTTATGGACCCGCGCGGTTTAAGGGAGGTGTTAAGCGATAATGATTCTGCTGAGATTATGTCAATGACTCCAATCACGATTCGTGATGAAGGTGTTCATATGCTGTCTGAGATAACGACTGATTTTGTTAAACCCTTAGTATTAGATTCGGAAACGGTGTCTCTCTCTGAACAATATGTGATTCAAAATACTTACAGTCTACAAAACAATGATTTAAACGCCAATGAAGCGTCAGTTACAGACAGCTTCAATACCCAAGGTTTATCGATTAAAACCCCTAAAGTCCAGCAATCAGGCTCAATAGCCGATATCAAATCTTCTCAGGTGCCGGAAGGGCTGGGTTCGCCCAAGAATATAGATGAAAGCGAGAATGAATTACTAACTAGCACAGCTGTTGAATTAAAAGAACCCATAACGACTGCAGAGGATACAAATGAGGAGTTAATTGACCCCCCGCTCGCATCGCACAATGATTCAAATATCAGGCCTCTTGTGAACTTTGAGGTTGGGATGGATCTTGGAGAATTACTCAACATCAACATCATATATTTTGATTTTGATAAATACGAAATCCGTCCGGATGCTCGCATTGAGCTTGAAAAAGTAATAGCGGCAATGCTAAGATATCCTGATTTGACAATCGAATTAGGCTCACATACTGACTGTCGAGGCAGCAAAGCCTACAATCAAAAACTGAGTGAAAATCGTGCGAACGCAACAGCGGAGTATCTTATAAAATATATTGATAATACAGACAGAGTAATCATTAGAGGTTATGGTGAGAGCCAGCCTGTAAACAATTGTAAATGTGAAACAGTAATTGATACTGATTGCTCTGAAGAACAGCATCAAGCAAATCGCAGAACGGAATTTAAATTGCTGAGCGTCAATTGATTTTCACGACCAAATAGAGGGCCATTGATTTTTTTGAGTTGTATCTAATTCGGTTCGGAGAAATTCTATATCTGCCGACCCAATGTTTGTAGCATTAGCCTCGTCTTCTCCTAATTCACCCGCCTTGCTCATATCCAAACCCCCTCCTTTGTCATCTTTTAACAGCCATTTAATGACGCCCCTCGCGAAGTAAGCTTTGCCATTATCAGGGTTAAGCTGTATTGCTATTGTCAGGTCCAATACACTGCCTAGTTTTCAACTTTATCAAAATCAATTTCAGGACACTTTTTTTTCCATTTATCAACGACTATTCTCAAAGCATTACTCTCTATAATAGTTAAGAGTAGAATGGCTAATAATACAGGCAAAAAGTTTGGAGGCACAAATTCGGAACGTTACAAGCTGAAAAAGGCGTTAATCAATCTGTAATTGCCAAGAATATGGGACACTCTACCACAGAGCATACAGACGAGTGTATCAATCATGTTGACAAGGCTCAAGAAGGAGTGGTTCAATTCGACACTTTCTAAGAGTAACACATCACTTAACAACATCTTTTATAACGTGTTGAGTAGCTATAAGAATTGATTAGAGTAATGAATAAAATAAAACCGCGTCTACATTATAATTGCTCAATTCTTTAGCAGTGGTTCTAGTAATCATCGCAAAGGTTAGGATCAAAGGGGATTCAGAAACTCCTAACTCAGGAGTTTGCAGTCATCGGCTAGCGTCAGAGATCTGACTGGGCTCAAGCTTTTATTGGCCTTCGTAAATGGAACGTTAGAAATAATCTGAATGGAGGTTAATCAGACCGCCAATAATTTCTATATGTCATATTTTATTCCCAACCATTCTATGCATCTTTGCGAATTAATAATTTATACGAATGAAAAAAATTACATTATTATTATTTCTTCTTACGCCATTCATACTTTGCGCCCAATTCGACTTTCATGGACCGGCCACTTTTGACCACATTCTTAGTCAAAAAATAGACGCAAGTTGGACCCCTTCGGCAATCTCAGCCATTAAAAATCGTAAGTATGTTGTGATTCTTGATGAACAAACCCAATCTAAAGCAATAATGATTGGGGCAAATGATAAGTCCATTTTAAAAATCCAATCAATCGACAGCATTATTGGTGGGGAAGCAAGTTACGGCTCTGCAATGCGAAGTGTGTTTCAAATTGTAGATAAAAATTCAGCATTAGAAAATGACCCTAGTGCAGGAAGCGGTCCATACACACCGCTTAGCGAAACATATAAAGTAAGTCCATTACTGCATAGTTATTTTAATCTAAACAGCAATTCAAATGATAAAGCGATTGTGACAGACGGTGGAACATATTATGTGTTTGAAGAAACTAATACAGGCTATTTAATCGTTGATTTCATTGGGGCAGCCAATTCATCAATTATCAAAGCCGTTAGCAAGTGGAAGTATGATTCAAATTCAGAAGAAATAATTGAACTAACCAATTTTACGGATCAATACCTTCAAATTTCTGGCGAAAACTTGGTCTGGAGTGAGGACATTAATAACGCGTCCAATTTTTTCTTGGCTGATGCAAATAAGTTGTTAAATATTGAAATTGCTGCTGGATCAGATTTCAATCCGTCAAGCACGGCATATCAACCCAATGCCACTGCTGAAATCCCTGAAGTAGCCAGCTTCGAAGCAAGCCAGCTAAATAATATCAGTATGGATCTCGAGGAAAAATATGTAACTCAACTCGGAAATGGTGTTTCAGCTGCTGAAAATGCTTCAATAATGCTCGATCAAATTGAAGCTGACTTGACCAACCAAGGAGCCACTCTTAGGTATCCTAAATCTTTCTACTTAGCTTTAAGAGAAAATATGCTGAGTCATACCATCGAATCTTCTGATATCTATAATATCAGATTAGGTGAAAATAATATCCACTCAGTATATTTTACTAATGCACTAGACGATGAATTAGTACATCATCCGTTTATGGTCGTTGCGTGTTTTGCAGTAGCATCAAGACCAAACTTTCTTCAGGATGTTAACCGGCCACCTGGAGCTAGTGGTGGGCCAGGATATGCTGAATCTCAAGTGACTCGAAACGGGAAGTTTGGAGAATTTTTAATAAAAATCCCCCTAAAAGATTACGGATTAGTTTCATCATTATTAGATAATGACCTGTCCCAGTATAATGACTTAGCTTCAGATTTTGATCAAAATGACCCGAATGCAGGCACCACAACTAAAAGCACGTTCAATTATGCATCAACTTCATCAAGTGCAATAGCCGTTGATGGCGTTACTATATACCCAGCATTGAATAATACTTTAGTATACGCAGTGGAAGCGGCCGAGGTAACCAGCTCAGGAATTCATGTAGGCGGAGGTCTAGAGCTCCACTACCATGCTGATGGACACGCCTTCAATGGAAATGGATTCAACCTTTATAATCTTAGTGATTATGATGGGAAAAATCATCCGCCAGTAATCGGAATAGCCTACGATGGCATTGCCATTTTTGGTAAGTATGAATCAAACTTTTCAAGTATGAACGGATTTAATATTTCATTAGACGATTTTGGTGGGCATGATCATGGTGATGGTTTCGGTTATCATTATCACGCGCATACTCAAGCTTTAACTACAATAAAACCCCCTAATGCTAATTTTGAAATGCACCTTTTAATGGTTGGTGCCTGGAAAGGGGTCATTAATTCTATTCCTGGTTTCATGTATCTTAAGGGGAATCAACTTAAAGAAACAGATATATCTCGTTATGCTGGCGCACCATATATTGTTGGTATCAATGAAAAAGAAAACCCTGATACCGAAATAAAAATTTATCCTAATCCAGTAATTGATGAATTATTTATATCCTCTACAATTGATGCAAGAGTCGAAATTTTCGATATGAAAGGTGGTTTTATTGATAGTTATGACCTACATAAAGGTTCTAATACTTTCTCAATAAATGATTACAAATCCGGCCCCTATTTAATGAAAACAAAAAACAAAGAAGTTCATAAACTATTTATTATCAAATAATTATTGCCGCGTAGTTTACTTTTTTAAGATTTGATAAAGTCTTGAAAGATGACTTTCAAGACAATAAACTATTACTTGACTTCATCTCTCTTAAGGTGTCAACATTAGGCTGACGTCTTACAATTATCGAAACAGGTAATACATATTTCAAATTCACTATTAAATTCAACACCCCCACGCTTATATGGTACCTCTGAAGTCTGCTAACGCAGACTTAGCGTATCCGCTGCTGCAGTGCGCGCATAATCAGGGTTTAGCGCAGTAATATCAGTGCCGATTAAAATCGGAGCTATTTCAAAAAAGAAAAAAGCCAGTCAAATTTTAGTGGGTGGGATTAAAGTGGAACAAAATCCTTCACAGCCTAAAATGTCAGAACAAGAAATTTAAGAATTAAAAGAAAAAAGGGAGACAATCCTACGAAAGCCTCCCTTGCAGTACCCGGGGCGGGAATCGAACCCGCACTTCCGAAGAAACTGGATTTTGAATCCAGCGCGTCTACCAGTTCCGCCACCCGGGCATTTTTGGAACGGGGCGCGAAAATATAGAAAGTTTCATTATCAGCGATTCCAAAAGGCCCATTCTCTTATCTGAGCAAACAAAAAAAGCCCACCATGTGGTGAGCTTTCTGTGCTTTTAAACTAAATTACTCTATGCTGCTGCAATCATAGCCATCGTCTTCACGATCATCTACCGCATCTTCAACATCTTTCTTCTTGCCGCATTCTTCCTTTTCGGTAACCATTTCATCTTCTGTGTAAATACCACCTGAGGCTTGACAGCTAGATTTAACCGATCTATTTTCATCTTCGGTTAGGTTTGTATATTCCTGATCAATAGTAGTTCCAAAAAATTCGAAGGAACATGTGCCATCATACATTGACAATGTACAATCAGAGCATTTCTCACATCCATACAAAAAGGTCATTACTCCGACCAATAGAGTTAATTTAATAAGTTTCATAAGCTAAATTTTAGATTTTGGTTGCAAGCAAAAATAATATACTAACGTACTTGACCTAAACAAATAATTATTGTCGTTTTTCCAAGATGTGATTACCTGAAAATCAATAATATTTCCGTTTTTAAGTCATTTAATTTTTAGGTTCAATAAATCAAGTTTTCAACAATGCATTCATTACATTTGCAGCCCTCAAAACGGGACGCATTATGTCAAAAGAAGTAAAAATATGTTGCGGCAGGGCTACTAGAGCGCTTGGTGAGAAAATCGCCAAGACCTACGGTATAAACCTAGCGAACGTCAACATTTTGACCTTTTCTGACGGTGAGTTCCAGCCTTCTTTTGAAGAAACCGTAAGAGGTGCAGACGTTTTTATCATCCAAAGCACAATGCCTCCAGCAGATAATTTGATGGAGCTATTGCAAATGGTAGATGCAGCTAAAAGAGCTTCAGCAGAAAACATCATTGCCGTTCTACCTTACTACGGTTATGCGCGTCAAGACCGAAAGGATAAGCCGCGTGTTTCGATAGGATCTAAATTAGTTGCTAATCTGCTCAGCGCAGCAGGCGTGACTCGTGTAATGACCATGGATCTGCACGCTGATCAAATTCAAGGTTTCTTTGAGGTGCCTGTAGATCACTTGTTTGCATCAAGCATTTTCTTGCCATACATTCAAGACTTAAACCTTCCAAACTTGATCATGGCAGCGCCTGATACAGGGGGAACCAAAAGAGCGAATGCATACGCCAAATTCATGAATTGCGATTTAGCCATTTGCTACAAGCAAAGAAAAGTGGCGAATCAAATTGAGTCAATGACCGTAATTGGCGATATAGAAGGAAAAGATGTGATTCTAGTTGATGATTTAATCGACACGGCAGGCACATTGACTACGGCAGTTGAAATGATGTTGGACAATGGTGCAAGCTCAGTACGAGCTTTAATCACTCATCCAGTGCTTAGCGGTCCTGCATACGATAGAATTAACAACTCTAGATTAACCGAATTGGTAGTTACAGACACTATTCCATTAAAGGAGAAGTCTGACAAGATAAAAGTGCTTAGTGTGGCAGATTTATTTGCGAACACCATGCGAAGCATTGTAAGTCATGAATCAATTAGTTCGCAATTTATTATTTAATTAATCACGAATCGACCAATGAAAACGATCGAAATCAATGGGCATTTGCGAGAGGCTCTAGGCAGCAAGTCTGCTAAGGAGTTGCGCAGAGAAGGCCACGTTCCATGCGTAGTATACGGTGGTGGAGAAAATGTTCACTTCCACGCAGACGAACGCGAATTAAACAAGCTGGTTTACACACCAGATGTTTTCCTAATCAACCTCAAATTAGGAGATAAAAAAGTTCAAGCTGTTCTTAGAGAAGCACAGTACCATCCAGTAAGCGACAAAACGTTACACATGGACTTCATTGAAGTTGTTCCAGGTAAGGCTGTTGCTTTGAAACTTCCAGTTGCCTTAGCAGGAAATTCAATTGGTGTTAAGAACGGTGGTGTATTGAGAAGAAACGCCAAGGCTCTTTATGTAAAGGGCGTTGTTGACACACTTCCTGATACAGTTACAATTGATATTAGTAAAATGAAAATTGGTAGCACCATCAAAGTAGGTGATGTATCAATTCCAGGTGTTGAAATGCTTGAAGCTGCAAACCGCGTAGTTGTTGCAGTGAAGACTTCACGTAAAGCTATTGCAGACGAAGAAGCTGAAGAAGCTGCTGAAGGAGCAGAAGCAGCCGCTGAAGGCGATGCAGCATCTGAAGAGTCTACTGAAGGATAAAATCCCTTCTATGAAGTATCTCATTGTTGGCTTAGGTAATCCAGGTAGCGAATACTCGGAAACCCGTCATAACATAGGATTTAAAACATTGGACGCTCTTGCCGGAGCGTCCAATGTTGTTTTTACCCCAAGCCGTTTGGTAGACGTGGCCGAAGTGAAACACAAAGGCCGCACGTTGATCTTGATCAAACCAACCACATTCATGAACTTGAGCGGTAAGGCGGTCAACTATTGGCTGCAAGAAGAGAAAATTCCTCTCGAACGGATGATGGTCATAACAGATGACCTTGCACTGCCATTTGGAAAAATCAGAATCCGCGCCAAAGGCAGTCATGGTGGACACAACGGACTCCGAAACATTGAAGAAGTCCTAGGAACTCAGGCCTATGCGCGCATGCGTTTTGGTGTGGGAAATGATTTTGGCCAAGGACAACAAGTACAATATGTGCTATCCCCTTGGAATCAAGATGAAGTAGCCGCATTAGATGAGCGACTCAACTTGGCAAAAGAAGCGCTACTGGCCTTCAGCACCGCTGGCCTCGCTCGCACCATGAGCGATTATAACAACCGATAAATAAAATGCCCCGAGATCAATGACCTCGAGGCAATTCCATTAAAACAGCAAACGAGCTGACACAATAAAGTTGCGTCCTGCTCCCGCTAAACCAGAGCTGTACGGACGATAACGAACATCCGTGATATTTTCTAATCCTGCACTCACGGCAAGGTCATCACTCACCTGCACCATTGCTTTAAAATTGAGCGTATACCATGCCGGTGAATAAGGATCGCCATTCTCATCGATGGCGTAGATCTCATTCTTGCTTTGCTCTCCGGCAGCTAATTCTGAAAAGCTTACTTCATCATTATATATGCCATACAAATCAAATTTCAAGCGTTTTACGCTGTAGGTCAAATGCGCGGTGGTAAACCACGGAGCCGCATGACGCAATGGTGAAGTAGTTCCATTATCCAACTCTTCTTCGCCTGCTTGATAATTAAACCTCCCCCATAAGCCAAAGCCCGAAGGCAACTTTGCTTCAAAGCCTGCCTGAACTCCATACACACTTGCTTGGGAGGCATTTTGAATGGCCTGCACCTGACTCAATTCTCCATCGTAATCGATGCTGTCCAAGCCATTGAGTTGATAGTCTCTGCGCACCAGTGCATTCTCTAAAATGGTGTAATAGACAGTCGCGTCCAACTTCAAGTAATCACCAAAAACCTTGGCGATGCCGAGTTCAGCATTGTAAGCATATTCGGCACTGAGGTTAGGATTGGGAACAACTAAGGCTCCTGGCTCAGAATCAAACACCTTTCCTACATCATCCACATTGGGCGAGCGGAATCCTGTGCTGATGTTCGCTCGCACACTCCAAGTTTCTCCTGGCGAATACACAGCGCCTACGCTTCCCGTAAGTGCGACATTATTGATGTTCGCCTCAGTAAATGGAAACGGATAAAAGGTGGTGTCAAACTTCGCGGCTAAGTCAAATGCATTGTACCGCGCACCTGCCTGCATTATCAAGTCTTCGGTCAACTTAAATTGATAGGTAGCATAAGCAGCATACGATGACCATGTAGATTGTGGATACCTCCTCGGTCCAATGGCTTGACTTCCTGTAAATACATTTTGATCACGACCAATCGAGGTCACATCATTCAGCACACCATCAACTCCATAATAGAACTTCTGCCGCACACCGATGTTTTTATATAAATCAATGGTGGCAGAATAAGCATCCACACGCTCGATGCGATTTGATCTCATATTAGAGTTCAAATTGCGATCTATGCGGCTCTCCTCAAAATGCTGTTGAGCCAATCGAACCGTCAATTCATCGTAAATGCCCTTATCGGGACTGTGCACGATGGTCAAATTATTCATCATCCATTCTTGCGGACCGTACTTCCATTCAGCATAGCGCGGCAAGCCGTTGCGTGTTCTGAGGTGACGATCATAGCGACCATAATCACTCGTGGTGCTGTAATGAAACGCATAGGTGAAATCCCAATGCTTATTGGGCTTAAACCGCACTTTCTGCATCATGTTGATCTGCGAATATGCCGATGGACTTTGCACCAAAGGATCCTGATTTTCAACTACGCGATCGATGGAATCAGATCGCTCAATGGTATATGGTTTCAAGTATTCAGTTGGGCCGTATTTGCCCATGCGCAAGTCGCCAAAATTGCTTGTGGTGAAACTGGATACAAACGCCCATTTTTTCCATCCTACATTCACATCAAAGTGACCAGTTTGCTCGCCATTGGCCGATGAATATCGCCCGAGTGCCTTTCCCGAAACAACAGGTTCATTGGTCGCTGAAAGCGTTGGTGTTAATGTGCTAAAGCTCATCACACCACCAATGGCATCGCTGCCATATATAACTGATCCAGGGCCGAACAACACTTCGGTGCGCTCAATAGCGAATGGATCCAATGAAATGACGTTTTGCACATTTCCACTTCTGAAAATGGCCGTGTTCATTCGCACACCATCCACGGTAAGCAACACACGATTGGTAGAAAACCCACGAATCATAGGACTTCCTCCGCCCTGCTGGCTTTTTTGAATATACACATCGCCCGATGCGGCCAGCAGATCGGCTGCAGTTTGGGGGTTTTGCAGCGCCACTGCTTTGGGTGTGATGGTCGTAACCTTTGCGGGAACATCTCGTTGCGATTGATTCCAACGAGAGGATGTAATCACCACTTGATCGAGTGAAATAGTGCTTGGATAAAGGGTGATTTTCCAATCCATTGCGTTGAGCTCATCATAACTCAAGGTTTGAAAAGCGAAGCCAATCATCCTGATTTCGATGACTTCTGATCCTTTGAATGAACTGATGTCTGCCGAACCATTGGCATCGGCAACAACTGATGTTTTTGGCGATTGGCTAACGAGCGTAACCAACGGCACGGGTTGACCCGTTTCCGAATCTTTAATGGTGACCAATTGCGCGAAGGAACACGAGCCCCAAAGCGCAAAAAGACACGCTAATACAATTTTCTGCATGGTAATTTTTTTGAGTAAAACATCATTTTTGCTGAACACCTGCTGCGCTCAGACTATCATAAATCCTAACTCAAAATTTTCGGGGGCGGACTGTCAATCTGCAAGTTCTCTGAGATCATCAGTTCGTTCATTGGCGAACGCGCATTAGTCGAAGCTGACAATACAAAGGAAAGAGTAAAAGATTTCTGAACATATTTAGCAGCTATCAATTGTTGCATTGATTCACGGCTTTTCTTATTGACGGGCTGATCGATTTTTTCTGCAGTCAATCGCTCTAAATCGGCAAACAGCCCACTTTCTTTCACATCATGGATGCAGATATACACGGTTGTGTCGCCTTCATCTCGACTGCGAATGATGTCATACATCTCTCCATCAAAGCGAAATTCTTTGCTGTGTTCGCGCTCAAAACGAGCATTGGGTGTTTCTTCCCAAACCTTTGCGATGTGCAAGGTCACCAAATCAGATGCCGGCACACCAGCTTTAATCTGTTGCTTCACCTCATATCGAATAGCGGTTTGTTGCAACTTGAAAACAAGCCAAGTGCCTTGCATCTGGATCAGAAGCAATGCCACCAAGAGTGAAAAAAAGCCCGTTGTGATGATTCGGTTTAGCACAAGAAGGCAAAAGTAGTTGGAAATTGACTGAATAGAACCCCAAACTCTAATTGCAGCAATTATCCCCTCACCCCCTTTCTCACAATTGCCTTTACATCTTCAATCGCAACGCGCTCTTGCGACATGCTGTCGCGATGGCGAATGGTTACGGTATTGTCTTCCAAGGTTTGGTGATCTACAGTCACGGCAAATGGCGTTCCGATGGCGTCTTGACGTCTATATCTTCGTCCTATCGCATCTTTTTCATCGTATTGACACATGAACTCTGCCTTCAATCCATCGAGCACCTCACGGGCTTTCTCTGGCAATCCATCCTTTTTAAGCAAGGGAAGCACCGCCACTTTATACGGAGCCAGTTTTACAGGCAGGCACAATACCGTTCTTGAAGAGCCATCCTCCAATGTTTCTTCTTCGTAGGCAGTTGAAAGAATGGCTAAGAACATGCGGTCTAAGCCGAGGCTCGTTTCCACTACATAAGGCACATAATTCTTGTTTTCTTCCGGATCGAAGTATTGCAATTTTTTGCCGCTATGCTTTTCGTGCTGCTTCAAATCAAAGTCTGTTCGCGAATGGATTCCTTCCAACTCTTTAAAGCCAAACGGGAAGTTGAATTCAATGTCAGCCGCTGCATTAGCATAATGGGCCATTTTAATATGATCATGAAAACGGTATTCAGTTTCTTTTATGCCTAATGACAAATGCCACTTCATGCGCTCGGCTTTCCAGTGCTCATACCACTTCATTTCTGTACCGGGCTTTACGAAGAATTGCATCTCCATTTGCTCAAATTCACGCATTCTGAAAATGAACTGACGCGCAACGATCTCGTTTCTAAAGGCTTTTCCGATTTGGGCAATGCCAAATGGAATTTTCATTCTTCCCGTTTTTTGCACGTTCAAGAAATTCACAAAAATGCCTTGAGCCGTTTCTGGTCGCAAATAAATCGTGTTTGCTCCTTCGGCCACCGAACCCATTTCTGTGCTGAACATCAAATTGAATTGACGAACATCGGTCCAATTTCTAGAACCGCTCACTGGATCAGCAATTTCTTCATCAATGATCAATTGCTTGAAATCTTCTAAGTCGCCTTCGTCCAAGCATTTTTTCATGCGTTGCTCAATGGCATCGATTTTAGCTAGATATCCAGACACACGCGGATTGGTTTGCTTGAACATATCAGCATCAAAGCTCTCACCAAATCGCTTAGCCGCCTTTTCTACTTCCTTATTGATTTTCCCTTCAATCTTGGCAATGTGGTCTTCAATCAATACATCAGCGCGGTAACGTTTCTTGCTGTCTTTATTATCAATCAAAGGATCGTTGAACGCATCAACGTGACCTGATGCTTTCCATGTGGTGGGGTGCATAAAAATAGCCGAGTCAATTCCCACGATGTTTTCATGCATCTGCACCATGCTCTTCCACCAATACTGCTTGATGTTGTTTTTAAGCTCGGCACCCAATTGACCATAGTCATAAACAGCACTTAAACCATCATAGATTTCACTTGATGGAAAAACAAACCCATACTCCTTGGCATGAGAAACAACATTCTTGAATTTATCCTCTTGATTCATAGCGGCAAAAGTAGAAGGGCTTTTGATTGTATAAAGAAAAACTTGAGGTTAAGAATACATTTGCAGCAATGATTCAGATAGACGACCAATTGATTTCTACAGATGTACTTGACGAGGCCTTCATTTGCGACCTCAATGCATGCAAAGGAGCATGCTGCGTGGAAGGTGATGCCGGTGCGCCTCTTACAGATGAGGAAGTGAAAATTATAGAAGAAGAATATCCAAAATTCAAATCATATATAAGAGCGGAAGGTCAAACCTCGGTTTCTGAAAAGGGTACATCTGTAAAAGACACCGATGGCGAGTGGGTTACTCCATTGCGCGATGGTAAAGAATGTGCTTATACTGTTTTTGATGAAAAGGGAACCGCGATGTGCGGCATTGAATTGGCTTGGAAAGAGGGGAAGACTTCTTTCAGAAAACCCATTTCTTGTCACCTCTATCCCATCCGGACAAAACGCTACTCAGAATTTGAAGCGGTTAACTATGAAAGGTGGAATATTTGTAGTCCAGCATGCAGTTTAGGAAAAGAGCTAAAAGTGCCTGTTTTTAAGTACACGAAGGACGCTTTGATCCGCAAGTACGGTGAGCAGTGGTATGCAGCTTTAGAAGAGGCCGCAGAGGAGTACTATAAAATGGGTTAGATAGTTGACAAAAGCAAACATTATTTTCAATTTGCCCGGCAATTAACAGGTCACTATTCCTCAACCAAGCGTTAACACTGAGTTAATGTTTCGGAATTAAATTTTTAAACAAACTGACATTTTTCAGAGTGTTCAAAAAGTCCTCCAATTGTCAATAAAAATGGTTTGACAGGGGAGCCTTTTTTGTCAAGTTTTGCTGAGCAGAAAAAAAGAAGGGGGCGAGGGCTCCCTTTTACGCCTAGAGTAGTTTTTGCACTAAATAAGCTGAAAATCAATTCGTTAGACAAATGTCGTTGTTAAGCGGCACTGGAAATTTTTGGCTCTAATTAAACCTGAAACGCCAGTAAAACAGGCCTTATAAGATTGAACAAAAAGACAAGATAAAAACAGAAGCTAACATAGAGGAAGTGCTTCCTCAAAACACGACACTAGAAACGAAGAATACTATGACTGAAGAACCAATTTTAAAAGAAGATCCAAACAGATTTGTACTGTTTCCTATTAAGCATGATGACATCTGGGCATTTTATAAAAAGTCAGAGGCAAGCTTTTGGACAGCAGAAGAAATTGACCTGGGTCCAGACCTTCACGATTGGGAAAATAAATTGAACGATGATGAGCGTTACTTCATCAAACATGTTTTGGCATTTTTTGCTGCCAGCGATGGCATCGTAAATGAAAATTTAGCGGAGAACTTTCTGGCAGAAGTTCAATATACAGAGGCGAAGTTTTTCTACGGTTTTCAAATCGCAATGGAAAACATTCATTCAGAAACCTACTCTCTTTTAATCGATACCTATATTAAGGACGGCAAAGAGAAGACAAAACTGCTTAACGCCATTGATACTATTCCTTGTGTTGCCGAAAAAGCAAATTGGGCAATGCAGTGGATCGAAAACGGATCTTTTGCGGAACGCCTTATTGCATTTGCAGCTGTAGAAGGTATTTTCTTCTCAGGATCTTTCTGCTCTATCTTCTGGTTGAAGAAGCGCGGCTTGATGCCGGGATTGAGTTTCTCTAACGAGCTTATTTCTCGTGACGAAGGAATGCACTGTGATTTTGCTTGCTTGCTTTATAATGAGCACGTAGTAAATAAGCTTCCTAAAGAAACGGTAACCAAGATCATTACTGATGCTGTTGAAATTGAAAAAGAATTCGTGACGGATGCTATTCCAGTTTCATTGATTGGAATGAATGCAACATTGATGCAGCAATACATTGAGTTTGTAGCAGACAGATTACTTTCTGAACTCGGATGCGATAAGGTTTACAAATCTGAAAACCCATTCGAATTCATGGAAATGATCAGCCTACAAGGCAAGACCAACTTCTTTGAAAAGCGCGTTGCTGAATATCAGAAATCTGGTGTTGCAAATGGCTCAGAAGGCCAAGTATTCAAATTAGATGAAGATTTTTAAGATAACCTCCTCCCTTTATAATAACCTGAATTAAACCAAAAGCCATGTACGTAGTCAAAAGAGATGGTAGAACTGAAGCAGTGAAGTTCGACAAGATCACTGCACGAATTAAAAAACTTTGCTATGGTCTTCACCCAAGTGTTGATGCCGTCAAAATCTCTATGAGAGTGATTGAAGGAATCTTCGAAGGTGTTGCAACCACGCAATTAGATGATCTTGCTGCTGAAACTGCAGCTTCGTTAACTACTACGCATCCTGATTATGCCCTGTTGGCGTCAAGAATAGCGGTGTCTAACTTGCACAAGAACACTGAAAAGTCGTTCTCAGCAACGATGGAGGCACTGTATACCTATGTTGATCCGAAGACCAACAAAAAAGCAGCTTTGATCGCTGATGAGGTGCACAAAATCATCCAAGAAAATGCGGAAATGTTGGATAGTCACATCATCTATGATCGCGACTTTGGATATGACTTCTTTGGTTTCAAAACCTTAGAGCGTTCATACCTTTTGAAGATGAATAACAAGCTGGCTGAACGTCCACAACACATGTTGATGCGCGTTTCAATCGGTATTCACAAAGAAGATATTGATGCGGCTATTGAGACCTATGACTTAATGAGTCAAAAATGGTTTACGCATGCAACACCAACATTATTTAATGCAGGCACTCCAAAGCCTCAGATGTCGTCATGCTTCCTATTGACTACAAAAGATGATAGCATCAGCGGGATCTATGATACACTTACACAGTGTGCTAAAATTTCACAATCTGCTGGAGGAATCGGATTGTCTATTCACAACATTAGAGCTACTGGCTCATACATCAGAGGAACAAACGGAACCAGCAACGGCATCGTTCCAATGTTGAAAGTATTCAATGACACTGCTCGCTATGTTGACCAAGGAGGAGGAAAGCGTAAAGGTTCATTTGCGATCTATCTCGAGCCATGGCATGCTGATGTTTTCGACTTTCTTGATTTGAAGAAAAACCACGGTAAAGAAGAAAACCGTGCCCGCGATTTATTCTATGCAATGTGGACACCAGACTTGTTCATGAAACGTGTGGAAGAAGGCGGAGATTGGACGTTGATGTGTCCAGATGAGTGTCCAGGTCTTTCTGACGTTTGGGGTGAAAAATTTGAGAAGCTTTACACGAAGTACGAAAAAGAAGGAAAGGGCAAGAAGACCATCAAAGCCCAAGAGCTTTGGTTCAAAATAATGGAGTCTCAAATTGAGACGGGTACACCTTACATGCTTTATAAGGACGCTGCCAACTCTAAATCAAACCAGCAAAACTTAGGTACCATCAAGTCTTCAAACTTGTGTACGGAAATCATGGAATACACTGCTCCTGATGAAGTAGCGGTATGTAACTTGGCGTCTATTGCGCTTCCAATGTTTGTGAAAGAAGGGAAGTTTGACTTCAACAAGTTATTCGAGATCACTTATGTGGCAACGAAAAACTTAAACAAGATCATTGACAACAATTATTACCCCGTGCCTGAAGCGAAGAATTCAAACCTTCGTCACAGACCAATCGGATTAGGTGTTCAAGGATTAGCAGATGCGTTCATTTTAATGCGTCATGCATTTGACAGCCCTGAAGCTAAGTTGCTCAACAAGCAGATTTTCGAAACCATTTATTACGCTTCCTTAACTGCTTCTAAAGATCTTGCGAAGATTGACGGAACATATGAAAGCTATAAAGGATCTCCAATTTCTGAAGGTAAATTCCAACAAGACCTTTGGGGAGTAGAAGCAACTGATCTTTGGGAGTGGGATGTATTAAGAGAAGAAGTGAAAAAGCATGGTGTGCGTAATTCATTGTTGCTTGCTCCCATGCCTACTGCATCTACAAGTCAAATCCTTGGAAACAATGAGTGCATTGAGCCTTACACTTCAAATATCTACACCCGAAGAACACTTTCAGGTGAGTTTGTAGTAGTAAACAAGCACTTGATGAGAGATTTGGTTAAGTTGGGTATTTGGAATGAAAACTTGAAAAACAAGTTGATCTCTTCAAACGGATCAGTTCAAAACATCGATGAGATTCCAGAGAACATCAAAGAATTGTACAAAACTGCTTGGGAAATCAGTCAAAAAGTGATCATTGATCTTTCTGCAGACCGCGGAGCGTATGTTGATCAAAGCCAGTCGTTGAATATCTTCATGGAAGATGCCAATTTCGCTAAGTTGACTTCAATGCACTTTTACGGTTGGAAGGCTGGATTGAAAACAGGAATGTATTACTTAAGAACGAAAGCAGCACGTGATGCAATTAAGTTCACTGTAGACAAAAACACATTATCTGAGCCTGCACTAGAAACAGCTAAGCCAAACGCAGCCAAGTCTGAGGCAAAAAGCGAAGAACAGCGCCTTGCTGAAATCGCTTGTTCGCTGGAAAACCCAGACGATTGCGAAATGTGCGGTAGTTAATATTTACTCCCTATATAACTTATACAAAAGGCCACCGATTTTATGTCAGTAGCCTTTTATTTTTTAGGGGGTTTCCCAGAATTATAGAGGAAACGCCTTGTTGTCAAATAAATTATGGAAATTTGCACAAATTAGAATACTGTACATGCGTCCAAACTACTTAGTTGATATCACTCAAAAGATATTCGCCCTTATCTTTCTAATTTGTTCATCATCCCTTGCTATTGCGCAGAATGTTTTGATCCTTTATGACAATTCGCCAACCAATACTAATACTGTAGCATTAAAAACATCTCTTCAAAACCAAGGGTTTCAGGTTACTATAAGCGCTATTTCAGAATCTTTTTGGAACAATACCAACCCCTCACTTACTGGATTCCATGCAGTAATTCATTTAAACGGCTCAACTTACGCTACAGAAATGCCAATTGCTGGTCAAACCGCGTTAGTGAATTTTGTGCAAAACGAAGGAGGAGTTTACGTGGGCTTTGAATGGAACGCCTATCAAGTTTCTGAATCAGAGATGCTAACTATGGTAGATCTTATCCCAATAGTGAGATCATCTGGTCAAACTCAAAACATCACCTACACTACTGTTCCTGCCCAGGCTAGTCATCCCGTTCTTAGCGGCATACCTGCGTCTTTTTCACTCACCAATACTGGCGCCAACATAGGATCTATGAGAGCTTATGGTACGGATCCCGCAGTAACTTTAATGGTGCAAGCCTCCAACGCAGGTTTAGTATATCGCGCTTTTGGCACAGGTCATGTCTTAATGTTCAATCACGCAGGAAATTACGTTGAGTCTGGGGCGTCTGGAGCAGCGTTGAGCGATACCATCGTTGCTCAATTGATCTACAATATGATAGAAGAATATGCTGACACTAAGAAAAGATCTTTGAATTTTGACGGCACAAACGATTTTGTGCAGGGATCTGCCGCTGGTTTCCCAAGCGGAAACAGCGCTAGAACCATGGAAGCTTGGATCAAAACTACCAAAAATTCCAACGGTTCAATTTTTGAATACGGTGCGGTAAGCACCAATCAAAGATCAGGTTTGCTCTGCGTAAACAATCATCTCTTTTTTGTTGGTCAGAACAATGACTTAGAAGGTACAGTTACTATCAATGATGGTATCTGGCATCATGTAGCCATGACACATAATGGCACCACAACAAATCTCTACGTTGATGGTGTTTTAGATGTCACTGCAACAAAAACACTATCAACCACCCCAAGCCATTTCAGAATTGGAATGCGCGGAAATAGTATTTCTGAGCAATTTGAAGGGAATATTGATGAAGTGCGTCTTTGGGGTAAAGCACTCAGCGCTGCAGAAATTCAAGCCAACGCCAACTGCGAGCTTTCAGGAAACGAATGTGGCTTACTTGCTTATTACAATTTCAACAACCAAAACGCTTTAAGCTCAGAAAATAACGCCGGCCAAATTGTTCTTGGGGATAGTTCAGGAAATGGTCATGATGGGGCGCTTAATAATTTTGCTTTAAGCGGTAATAGCTCAAACTGGGTTGCTCAATCAGACAGTATTAACAATAGTTGTAGCGCAACCCTAGATACCTTAGCTCCGATTGTTTTTGCAATTGACACAACGATTTATTTGGATGCGTCAGGGAACGCAGCAATCACCGTTACTCAAATCGATTCAGCTTCTTCTGACAACTGTAACATTGCTACACGTGTCCTTTCTGACTCAACCTTTGATTGCACGGAAGTAGGAACAAACAACATCACGCTCACCGTGACGGATGTAAATGGCAATGTAACAACTGCGACTTCAGTGGTGACAGTTGTTGATTCTATTACTCCAACAACCATTGCAATCGATACTACGATTTACTTGAGTGGTGCAGGTACAGCTTCGGTAACAGCAACACAAATCGGCTACTTGAGTTCTGACAACTGCGCCACGTTCAACTTAGCACTTTCTGATTCGGTATTCGATTGTACAGATGCTGATTCTACTTTGGCGATCATCTTAACTGGTTCAGATTCATACGGAAACAGTTCAACTGACACTTCATACATTACGGTGCTAGATACTACCGCTCCTGTTGCAACTGCACAAAACTTGACGGTTTATCTAGATGCAAACGGAGCTGCTTCAATTACCCCGAATGATGCTGACAACGGTTCGGCTGATAACTGCCCGATTGACTATTTAGCAACCTCAGATTCTGCGTTCACTTGTGCAGATGCTGGCCTTACTCTGAACCTAGAACTTTACGCGTTCGACCCTTCTGGAAACAGCGATACAGCCGGATTTTCAGTGACGGTTCTGGATACAACTTCTCCGATTGTTTTTGCAATTGACACAACGATTTATTTGGATGCGTCAGGGAACGCAGCAATCACCGTTACTCAAATCGATTCAGCTTCTTCTGACAACTGTAACATTGCTACACGTGTCCTTTCTGA
>Ga0206129_10002472_pt1 | contig 22823 bp, 20 predicted proteins | sample Helgoland_Spring_8_FD_148616 | JGI IMG/M metagenome (GOLD analysis project Ga0206129, IMG submission 148616) | Pelagic subsurface seawater microbial communities from Kabeltonne, Helgoland, North Sea - Helgoland_Spring_Bloom_20160502_2 | ecosystem: Environmental > Aquatic > Marine > Epipelagic ...
TGAGGTCGCTGCCACCTTGATTACCGATGCCGATGACGGCGAGATTAACCTTTTCGCTGGGAGCGAGGCCAGTGGAGGATTTATTGCCGAGGGCGATGTAGGACGGCAGAATCGTCAATGCGCCGAAGGCGGCTGAGGATTTGAGAAAGTGACGCCGAGAGGTATGAGAGAATCCTTGAGTCATAGTTATGAGTTCGTTGGATTTGAGTATTGTTTCTTAAAAGCGCCCCTCTACATAATGTTCAATTAACAAAAGATCTAAATTGCTACTTATTGTATTAGAAATGCCAAAAAGATTTTTGTATAGAAAGTGATCCAATCAGCAAAATTCCCTACGCTGCTACTCGCCCAAGGCGAAAATGGGGCACCTCCCCCTAGAGATGTCCCTTCCCCCAAACAGGAGATGATGTGTGAAGTTTGGCATCATAAAGTGAAGCGAGATGGCCAAATTACTTCGCTGTGGGGCGTCCGTTAATTTTCAGCTCGTGGACCGACCACCAAGGACCCTGCCGAGCGGTTTGCACGATCTTCACATAGCGCCCGACGGCATCGCAGGTGATGTCCGTCAGCGCGGATCCTTTTCCGGATGCCACAGCTGCACCGAAGTCGTTGGCCTGATTAGAAACGTAGAGCTCATACGTTCTGGGGAAATCGCCAGCGGAACCGGTCGTATCCAAAATGACTGAATTGACCGCCTGCTCGTAGCCTAGGTCCACGACGATCCACATCGCTTCGGAAGACGACATGCTGACATCACTGGTCCAGCGCGTTGCGGGATCCAAATCGATCATCTTTTGGTGCCGTTCCGGGCTATTGTTAAAATTCGAACTGAAGGTCCAGTCAGCCTTGCTCAGCATTTCCCAACTGCCCGAGATGGCAGCGTTGGCAGCCTCGACCACCGCGCTGTCCGCGCTCCCCAGATAGGCGCTCGCCAGTGTTTCGACTCCGGGATCGGGCACGCCGGCAAGTGTATCCAAGATCGCGATAAGCCGAGGGCTGGTTTCTGCCAGATCGAGCAAACCGCCGAGCGCGGCCAGTTTCATCGACGGTGCCACGCGTCGATCCTGAGCCATTAGATGAGCATATCCAGTAAAGGCGGCATCTTTGATGGCTGCGGTTTGGCCAGCTTTACACTGGCCTAGCAGCGCCCCAACCGACGCAGTGCTATTAAAGTCAGCCAAGGCCTGCACCACTACCAACTGCAGATCGGGCCTGCCCGCCTCTAGCTGGTTTAACAGATACGATTCGGCAGCCGCCGAGGGAAACTTACGGAGCATCTTGATGAAGTCGAGCCGGCTTCCGGGCGTCGCGCGTTGCGCAGATTCGATCAGCATCGCAGCCACCGCGGCATCATCATACAGCCGCTCTCCCAGCTTGACGATGCCAGCGCGGACTCTGGAATTCTTCGGCTGCTCCAAGGCAAAGACACATAAGTTCTTGAGTTCAGCCAGGGTCCCGTTCAGCACCACCACCTTCAAAGCGGCACCTGCAACTTTAGACTTATCCGAGCGTAGGAGCGTCGCGGCAGCTCGGGCCAAAACGGTCGTTCGGCGGCCATCTGCGACCTTCAACAAAGCGGCCTGTTGATCAGCCGCTCCATTGAGAAGCAGCTGAGCAATCGCCTCATCCACGCCCTCAGCTCGCAAACGAATGAGTGCGCCTTCGGCCGCTTTCGCGACATCAGGATCGTCATCATAGAGCAGCGTGCTGAGCACAGAAACCTGCGAGATGCCACCGACTGCGCCCAGCATATTGATCGCCTCAATTTGTGTCGCAGGCTTGGCTAAAAGTGCTTCAAGCACGGGAAGCACCTGCGCATCATCGCGCCTTGCTAAAGTCTGGACCAGGCTGATCGCGTCCCACGCAGATTCGCCTGCCGCCAGTGTTCCCATTTTCGCGGTCAGCTCCTCGCTAGGTACGAAGACCGAGGCCGCAAGCGCCGCCTGCTGCATGGCCTGATCGGACTCCGATAGGTAGCGAAGAACGAGCGCTTGCCCCTTCGCGGGGTCCAAACGCACACAGCCGATCAAAGCGGCCTGTCGAATTTGCACAGTGCCCCGGTCGTTGAGCAACGATTGATAAACCGGAATCGCATCCGCAGGGGCGAGGCGACCGGCGAGATCGATCAGCGCGGACTCACGCGCAGCCGATACGCCGGGTGCATCCGCTAGGCCGAGTAAGTCGCCCAACTGGGCCTTTGTTGCGCAGTGGCCGAGCGCCTGGATCGCCATAATGCGCTGCTCCGTCGGCCCCTGGTTCGCCAGATTCGCGAGCGCGTCGGCAAAGGCCGGCCCACGAGCCGCCATGGCTTGGATCATGTTGAGGCGCCCCTGCGCATCCAGCTGGCTCCATGTTGTTTTCGTTACCTGCATGAAAGTGACCACATCGGCGTGCTGCGCCAGAAACATTAAGGCGGCGTGCGAGAGCACGTCATCGTCGAGGAGACCGGCCACCGTTTGGATGGATGCCGGAGTGGCGACTTGCGAGAGCGCCTCGATGGCCGCCTGACGACTTGCGTCGGTGGCCCCCTCGTCCTCAATCAACCGACTACACAGATCGACGAGCTTTTGTTTGTCTTCGGCAGTGCGGGCGTGACGCGCCATCACGATCAGTTTCAGCTTCGCTTCAAAAAAGAGCGGCCCGTTAAAGGCTCGCAGACGATCATAGAATGCGATCGGCAGGTCTTCGACGACAAGGTCGCCGGCAACGTATTGCAGGCCGCCAAGATAATGCGTCTGCACGCGGGTATCTTTGTAAACGGAATCGTTGTGGCCAAAGGTGGTATAAAACACCCGCCCCTCGCCGAAACGACGGACGTGGGAAAGGGTGTAGTCCTGATCATGGCGCCGTTTCTTGGCCTCAGCCGGACGGCCTGCGGTTTCCTGATCCGAAAGATCCACACTGAGCAGCACGCGGGCTTTGTCGCGGCTAAAGAAAGGGTCTCTCGAAATATAGAGTTCATCCTGTATACGGAAGCTCGCGCCGAGATGTTGAGTCAGCGGGTGGTCGGTGTCTTCGTTGATGCAGCTATGCTCCTGATTCCAGTTCCAAGGGTGCGCCATGAAGCGGAAGCCGATCATTTCGTTGTAGGCCGGCCAGCTACCGCCGGCATCGGCGCCACCGTGAATCACCATCAGTCCCCCGCCCTGCTGGACAAAGTCAAGTATGCCCTGGCGGATAGCTGGATCCGTGATGTTACGGTCAAACCCGGTGCAATTATTAAACACCAACGCATCATACTGCTGCAGATTTTCAGCGCTGTAATCCTCCTGATTATCTGAAAATTCGAAGGCATAATCTCCATACTTCTGTTGCACTTGCTCAAAGAATGCGTTCCCCACCGGAGTCGACGCGTGGTAGTAACCCATCGAGCGGCTCATCACCAGTAGTTTGCGCGGCTTGACCGCTGGCGTCTGCAAAGCAGCGGGCATGGCGGCCGCGATCGCCGCCCGATCAGAGTCGGTGAGCACACGCGCGTCAGCCGGGCTTTTCTGAGCCTGAAGGAGGGCCGCTTGGCCCAGCAAGAGAAAGCCGATGACGACCTGTTTAACCATTGAGTGAGGTGAATTCATTTTAGAAAGATCCATTGAGTTGATGGGGGAGACGCTGCCTGAATTAGATCGCATACTGCGGACGCTTAGGCGGGCTCAGTAAAAGGTTGGCTGCCGCGTTATCGGTTCGCCCAGTCTTGTAATCAAATTTCAGAGTCTGTCCGCATTGCTCGGCGATATTGCCCAAATGGCAGACCACCGCAGAGGATGCGCCCACCACTTCGTCGCAGATCGGTTTTTGACGCGATTTGATGCAATCGACAAAATTCCGCGTATGGCTGGTGGATTCGTAGACCGTCCGTTCATCTCCTCGAGTCGGCTCCAATTTCAAACGAGTGGGCTTGGTTTCGATCACCCCGCGTCCAACATAAATAGTCCCCTCATCGCCGATAAATTCGACGCCGCTGCTCAGTTCGGGAAATACACTACCATTCCACTGGCGTATAATTTGAACCCCATCCGCATAGCGATAGGTAAGTGATTTTCGCTCGGGGTCAGATGGATCCGGGGGAATCACTTCGACCGGCACATCGCCGTCGCGATCCAGAGCCCATTGCGCGATATCATATTGATGCGCGCCCCAGTCACACTGCCCCCCACCACCGAAATCACTATAGTGGCGCCATGCAGGCCAGTTGGGATAAACAGCCGATGCCGGAGCGATCTTACTATTATACGGCTGCATGGCCGAAGGGCCCACCCAACGATCCCAGTTGATAGTGTCCTGCTTTTCCTCGCACAGATCATACATGAACTTGGGCGCTGCGCCCGCCGCGACATGGAGCGTATGCACGTGGCCGATACGGCCATTGCGCACCATCTCCACCGCAAAACGAAAATTCTGAGACGATCGCTGCATCGTTCCGGTCTGCAGCACACGTCCATATTGCTGAACCGCAGCCGTCACCTCGTAGGCTTCCCCCAAAGTATGGGTCAGTGGTTTTTCGCAATAGACGTCCTTCCCCGCGCGGCAGGCAGCAATGGTCATATCGGCATGCCAATGATCAGGCGTGGCAATGATCACGCCATCGATATCCGGGCGTGCCAACATTTCAAGAAAGTCATCATACAGAGCGACGCCCGCTCCCTGCCCCTGCCCTCGTTCCTTTTGATAGTTGGAGTCATAAAAGTTTTTGAATTCCTGCAGGCGTTTGCGTTCCACATCGGCGCAGGCGACGATGTGCACATCCGGCATATGAGCAAAAGAATTCCGCAGAAGACGCGCGATCCGGCCACAACCGATATGGGCCAAGGTCACGCGGTTGCTCGGGGCCACCGCACCGCTGCGCCCCAGAACAGATGCCGGAATGATTGCAGGAAAACCCAGAATCGCGCAGGCTTTCGCACTATTTTTGAGAAAAGAACGGCGGGTGTGCTGTTGGTTCAAATGGGGGCTCATAAATAATAGTATCTCAGTTTCTTTGGAGGGTGAACTTTAGTTTTAGCGTCCGAATTATCGCACATGGTTGCACAATAGCATCAAACCACTCATAGTAAAACCTCATTATGCGCATATAATCTGTTGATTTGCGACATTTGACACATTTCATTTTATTTGCACGGCGAGACGTGGCGGTGCCGTCGCTGGTGTGCGCCGTTTTTGCGCCACACGCTGCGCTTGAGGCACGGAAGCTGATCCACTGCACAGCACCCAAGCACGGTGTTTCCAGCGATAGCGGGTGGCAAAAAGCCGTGCTCTGAAAATTGCCTGTCCGGAAATAATACCCCAGATCGAAACCGCTTCGCAGATTCCGCTAGTCCGAGGCCCTGAAAAGAATACGCTCAATCTGCAAGGGCTGCGTCTTTCCATCCGGTTTGCGGGCAATGATATCGAGCTCCGCGTCTCCATGTGAGAAACGGTGGCGGGCTAGTCATTGAGTTTAGACTTCGGTTCCGATGTCATTAATGTTAGGCCACTAGAGTATTAATTGAATTTACGAACATTTGAAAATAAAGGATGGAGGCATTGCTGTCCCCGATTGAAAAATGAGAAAGAATATTTTTTTGATTCTATTGAGTTGCCTCTGTTTTGGGAGTGCGGTTGCGGAGGGCGGGTGGCAGCGTGATAAGCGCAGTCTGCTGACGAATTTTAACAACATGTATAACCCCTGTGTGGTCGAGACGGGCGGGGAATACCGTTTTAAAATGTGGTTCTTCGGCTGGGCCACCGCTATGGCCAATCCGGATATCCCCGGGGCCGATGCCATCTACCACGCGCGCTCGAAGGATCTGAAAACCTGGGAGGTATACTCCAAGGATGGGTCGTGGGATACGACGATGGATTCATCGAAATGGTGGCCGGTACTATTTGCCAGTGACCGCTGGTATGAAGCCTGGCATGTGGGTGATCCTTCCGTGGTGCTGAAGGATGGGAAATTTTATATGGCCTACAGTGCCACATCCAAGCATTTCGGCAAACGGGAGGGGTATCCGGCGGAGATGGTGCAGTGTGTCATGGGAGCGGTCTCAAAAGATGGCATCCACTGGACAAAAACAAAAGACCCCCTACTGATTCGCAAAGAGGATACCGCCAATCCCAAACCGGAGCTGGGGCGGATCGGTGACTTTCACCGTCCCTGTCTTCGATGGGAAAATGATCGCTGGAAACTCTGGTTCGACTATTGGCTGCCGGGCTCCGGCGTCTGTATGGGCTATGCCGAAAACGAAAAGACGTTTGCATGGCGCAACGGATTCAAGATCCAGCGCGACCTGAAGAAACCTTTGTTGGTCGACTGGCCGAACCCCGAGGTGATCCGCATCGGGAATACCTACCACTGTTTTTCAGATGCACCGGGCTATCCGACCGAACCCGGTGAATCCGGATGGAAGAGCCGACAGTTGCGCGAGGCGGTTTCTTCCGATGGTCTTTCCTGGAAGAGACTGACTTCATTGCGCCAGACGATGATGCGGATGCATGCCACGTGCCGCAGGCACTGTCCGTGAAAATGGATGGTAAGGAGTGGCTCTATCTTTTCTACGCCACCCAGATCGGCGCTTCCAAAAACGATGGGCAATACCACTATCAGTATGACCGTATTCGCGCCATGCGCCGACCCATAAAATAGCAGTTGTGTCGTTATAACACAATTGGCGCTGTATATTCGGCCCGGTTGGACAAAATGCTCATCTAAGCCAATCGCGATATAAGCATGCCCCCTTCCCCACCCGGTTTTCCGACAGGAATTTGGGCAGGAAATCGTTTCTTTAGTCGATCTTCATCAGACAGCCATAAACGGCCTTATCGATCCGCTCCCCGATAATGCCTCCGATTTTTATCGACTCAACGCCATAGGCATTTTCAACCGAGGTTCCCCCTGCGCCAGCCCGGCAGCCAGCAACATTCCTGCAATTAGAAATGCCTTCATCGTCGCTCCTTTAGTCTTACTCATTAATTTACACATACTTTTTCTGCGTTAATTAAATTCTAATTCTGGTCTCCGGAATGAGGAAAAAGCGTCTTGCCCTTTTCCTTAGATGCCGCCGAAGCGCTCAGCGTCAGCCCCATCAACATGCTTACAATAATTACCTCCTTTATCTTCTTCTTCATTCAGGTTAACGGCTTCGCCCCGGGAGCATCTCCTTGTACACAAGCCTGTGGACCGTAAATTAGTGCTTAAAAGCTCCTTCCCTTACCAAGGGGAGGAGCTTTAGTTAGTGCATTCATCACGTGAATTAAAAGATACAGATATATGTATAAGGCGATTTATTCTTCGACTTCGACGAAATCAATTTTACTCCAGTAGGCTGGGGCTTTATCCTCTTCGTCATACCAACTGGTGATCTGAAGCGCCATCCAATGCTGATTTTCCGGAAAATCGATTTCGAACGTTTTCCATCCGTCAGTCGCGGTTTCATCATTGATCTCTTCCATCAGCAGTTGATCGCGACTACCCGCGTGAACATGGATAACAATCAGCTTCCATGAATGACCCTTCTCATGCCCGACCTCTAGAAGCAGCTTATATTTTTTCTTCGGGTCTATTTTCTTTTTCATGTCGAAATTAAAATTCCGACTGCCTTCCTTCGGGATCGAAGCAATCACATTCTCCCGCCCATTATATTCTTCGCGAAAACCGGGGTTTTTCTTCGTTCCGCAGGAGCGTGTCGTCATATTATACGGATTGCCCGGGAATTTCTTTTTAACTGCATCCGCAAATGGAAATCGTTTTGCGATGGATTCGGGGGTTTTAACGTCCGGCATTTTGGCATCGGTTTCCAGACGCCAATCCTGCAACATTTTCAGCAGTTTTTCTGTGATTTCTGGGTTTTCTTTCGAGATATCGTGCTGTTCGCCCAGATCGTTTTCCAGATCGAAAAGCTGCACGGTTCCGTTCTCGTAATATTCAAGCAGCTTATAGTTCCCAACCCGGATCGCGCCGCCCGGGCTCTGATTCCCGTGATTACTGTAGTGCGGGAAATGCCAGTAAAGTGCCTCGTGCCCCTTGAACGGCTTCCCTTCGAGCAGCGGAACAAAACTGATACCATCCTTATGCTGTTCCGGCACCAACGGCAGATTCAGCATTTCGAGTATGGTGGGATAAAAATCGGTACCGGTAACCGGCACATCCGTAACCATCCCCGGTTTGGTGTGACCCGGCCAAACCACAATCAACGGAACTCGAATTCCTCCTTCATACTGCCAGCCTTTCCCGCCCCGCAACGGCAGCATCGAAGAGGAAAAACGTTGATCCAGTTGCGCTCGTGTTTGGTCGTTTCGGTGGCGGTTTGAGGCAGACATCCCGCCGTTATCCGAGGTAAAGATAATGATCGTGTTATCCGCAATACCCAACTCTTCAAGTTTGGCGCGGATGCGGGCGAGGCTTTCATCCATCGCGCCCACCATTCCAGCGAACTCTACATTATCCTGCTTCTGTTTGACCCACCCAAGTCGAGTATTGGTAAAATCCTCGGGGCGCTGTTTTTTTCTCATCTCAGCGATACGCGCTTCCGACGGTGCCGGTTCGTCCGGATTGCCTTCCAGAATATAATTCGGTCCCTCTTGGGGTGGCATATTCGCCAATTTCTTTTTATAATACTCAACAAAATCTTTTCGGCCTTCAATCGGGTCGTGCACCGCGAAATGTTCCAAATAGACAAAAAAGGGCTGATCCTTTTTGCGCTCGATAAAATCGAGTGCGGCGTCGGTCAATTTATCCGTAAAATAGTCACCCTCTTTTGACTGCAGCGTTTGGTCATACTTGCCGCCCGGGCCTGGCCAGCCGCCGAATGGGGCATGAAAAGATCCCACCCAGCCGGTAATCTCTTCGTCGAATCCGTAGGTCTTGGGATCTCGGCCCACATGGGCTTTGCCAAAGTTCGCTGTCGCATAGCCATGCCTGCGCAGGGCTTCGGCGATGGTAATTTCACCTTCCGGCAGCGCCTTCACTCTTTTCGCGCTGTGCAGCTTTTCGTGATCCTGTTCGACTCTGCCACCAACCCATTCCGTTAAATCCGTGCGTGCCGGATATTTTCCAGTCAGAATACTGGCCCGACTCGGAGAACAGACCTGGCAGGTGGCGTACGCGTCATCAAACTTAACACCCTCTTTTGCGATCTGGTCAATCGCGGGTGTTTCATAAAAACTGCTGCCGTAACACCCGACATCGGGCCAGCCCAGATCATCCACAAGAAAGAAGATGATATTCGGCTTGCGGGTCTCTCCTACTGACATGGCAGTTTGCGCCGCAAACACGGCACTGCACAAAACAATCATCCATTTATACATGTTTTTCATCGTCATATTTTTTCTGCCTTACTTCTGTTGACGCCTCCACCCCAGGGAGGACGGAGGGGCGCAGAACCTTACTCATGAACCGCTTGGCAACAAACTTGCCTTCAAAACGGGCCTTGTCTAAGTAGGGTCAATGAGCTTGATTGGGCTTATTTATTGTTGGGCTTTATTATGTAGCTCTCAAAGGTTTTCTTAAAATGGATGTTAAGTAAGCTCTTCTTCAAAAAGGCCCATGGCAATCCTTTGAACTCATATGTGAGCTGTGATTGCTCTGGGCCAAAGTCAGTGATGTTACCTTCTGCTGTGATCCATCCGGTTGGGCCAAGACCTATAACAAAAGTGGTTTCCCTTTCTCGCTCATGAACATTTCCATAACACGCAGTTTCATCAAGGGCTTTGAAGGCAGAACTAGAGACCGTGCGCAAACTACTCTCAAGAAGGTCTGTTGCCTTGGTTCGTGAGAGTGAAAGGGTAATGTTTTTCTTCTTCATATTTATATTCTCAGGGTTGGCCCTTGTTCCATTTCATGAATCGATCCGTCACTCCGCTTGCTTCACTCGTGCCGGACTCACCGCTGCGGTTCGCGGGGGTGCCGGGGGTCCGCCCAGCCGCTCGCGCATGTACGCGTCGGCGCGGACGGCGGCCTTGCCGCCCGCTCCGGACACGCCGTGGTTGCCGCCCTTGACCACCTGCAGCTCCACCGGGACGCCGGCCTTCTTCAGAGCGGCCTCGAGAACCTGCGCGTGTTCGACGGGTACAACCCGATCCGCGTCGCCGTGCACGATGAGCATCGGTGGATCGTCCGCGCTGACGAAACTCACGGGCGAAACGTCCTTGATGCGGTCGGCCGCCATCTCGCTGGCCGGCGTGCCGGGTTTGTAGCCGATCAACTGCCGGAAGGCGGGATGCCCATGCTCGATCCGGCTCAGCAGCCCCCAGTCGGTCGGTCCCGCGAAGGGGATGGCAAACAGCACCCGCGAACTCTGCCGTTCCACCGGAACCTCGGAGGCGGGTTTCGCCTCATCGTCCTGCAGCGCCATATAGGCGGACAAGTGCCCGCCCGCCGATCCGCCCGTCACGCCGATCCGCTTGGGATCGATATTCCATTTCTTCGCATGCTGTCGCACGAACTGGATGGCCCGGGCGCAGTCGTCGACCTGGGCGGGATGCACCGCCACGTCGGTGAAGCGGTATTCCACGGACACCACCGCCAGCCAGCCTTCGGCATGAGCCTTGAGCAGAAAGCCGGGCACGTGCTTCTTCGATCCGCCCCGCCAGCCCCCGCCGTGAATGAACACCATAGCCGGCGCGGGTTTCCCGGACTTCGCCAGGTACACATCGAATTTCTGGGCTGCGTGATCATCGTCGTAGGCGATGTCCTTGAGGACTTCTTCCGCGCCCTGGACGAAGCCCGCGGACAGGAAGATTACGGATAACACACGAAACGCCAACCCACTCATGATCTCTGTAGCCATTCTCATAATTCCATGTCCTCTATATTCGGTGCTAAGGGCAGTGTCATTGAATAGTCCAAGTCGAACCTGCTGGAAGGGCGGTCCCAGAATTTGTCGAGTGCGGGGTTGTAGGTGTAGATGCTGATCTGGTTCGCCTCCGGCTGAAAGACCATGTAGCGCAGCCATGATTCTCCCCCGTTATGGCAGCCCTGATAGTCGCTCAAAATCTGGTGGACCGGGTTGCCATGATCTCCGGCGGAGGTAAGAACCGCCTCTCCACCGTAATGACCGCAGAGAACCATGAACATATTCGGGTGCTTCTTGACGAACTTTTGCCACATCTGCTCGCCGTTGTTGCCTTTGAGTTTCAACACGTTGGTGGCTCTCTTGCTGTTGGGTAGCAGGTAGTCGTGAGTGAGGGCAATGACACGGTGGTCTGGATACTCGGCCACGATTTGGTTGGCCCAATCCAGCACTTCGTCGCGCGGGTGGTACTCAAGCGCGACAATCATAAATTTCATCCCAGCGGCCTCGAAGTGATACCAGGAATTGTCATGGCGATCCGGATCGAAGGTGCCGCCAAACTCGCGTCGTTTTGCAAATTTCTCACGGGGGAAGTAGGTGTTGAAATGAGTGGTGCGGTTGACACCGATATTGCAGCCATACTGATTGTCCGCCTTCTCGTAGCCCATGTCATGGTTTCCCAGGCACATGCAATAAGGCACTGTCCCGTCTAAAATCGACATGGCTTCCTTGGCAATGGCCCATTCCTCGGGGGCGTCGGTCTGCACGATATCTCCTTCGTGGACGAGAAAAGCGATATTGAGTCGCTCCTGATTGTCGCGTACCCATTCCGTTTGCGCAAAGAAGTAGCGCCGCAAGTCTCCATTGCCCCACGCATCAGCTAGCTTGTGCCGTGTATCACAGTAGAACTGGGTGTCAGGCAAAACCGCGATGGTGAAGGGCTCCGTTGTCTGGACTAAAGGCTCCGCTGCCTCAGGGTTCTGCCTCGTCGCGCAACCGGTCAGCACGGTGAGCATGGCTAGGGTAAGTATCTTTCTCATGTCTTATTTTCTTTCTTGGTGAACGGAGAGGCTATGCATAGATGAGCGCAGCGAAATCTATTGTCATATGCCGCCTGGATATATCTGTGCACTCGCCCAAATGGTTCGGATGTGCGGCATTGCCCCTCAAGGCCATGCCCGCACAGAACAGCAAAATCAGTTGCAATAAAATCCGAAACCCCATCCACCACTTATTTCGCACTATTACACGAACAGCAACCACTGACTCAGCCTAGGTTCAATTTTCTCGTCGCGGTGACACCCACCGGATTTCCAGTGCATTAAGGGCCTCTTCGTTGTCGGCGATGGCTTCGCGACAGTGGGCGGAGCAAACACAGCAGTCATCGGGCTGGAATTCTAAAGATGCCCTTGATGTTTACAGGATTAGTCGCAGCAATTTGGATATGAGTTTTGGCTTTAATCCCAGCACCTGGGTAAAGTTCTTCGCCTTCGGAAAACGCACCTCGGACAGTTTCATATGATTCCAACCCTCTCGCTTCACGGGCCTCATGGACATGATTAATAACGGCACAATCAAGGTTCCGATGAAGTAAGTCTCCATCGTGTGAGTTTGCTTTCTCATTTCGAGGTAAAGTCAGGCCGGCTACTTCGCAAATAGAAGCTAGACTATGATAAGATTCCCTCAGTATTCCAAGTGATGTGGATTCAGTCAGATCCAAACAATTCCCCAGATCAATGATGGCCCCCACCGCAAAGGGATCCTTAATTTTTGATTTCGGCCTTTTAGCCTGCGTCCTAGCCCATTCAAGCGCCCGTTTTGGGTTATTCTCCCAAAAGTAGATACCGTGCCCTAACCAATCATCCTCATTCTTACTGCCAACAAAAGTCTCTCGTCCAGCGAGAAGCGCTTCGCCGACTGAGCGATCACATCCGTGATACCCCAGAACAAATGCGCCCATTTTCATCGGCTATAGCGACGGGTCAATTTGCCACCTTTAGTCATGTATCCACTTTTAATGAGGTAAGCGCGGGCAGTCGCCTTAGAGGCAGTAATCTTCTTTGTTGCCTCCTTGATAGCAGCAATCTCTTGTGCGACTTCCTCACTACTACGACTGGGTAAAATGACTGTCATAATTCAAAGATGCTCTCAAACTTGATCATTTTCAAGCTGTTTTTGAGATGCCACGACGAGAGCCTAGCCCTTAAGCGCTTTCGAAGAAAGCAACAGTCGCCGGATACCGTAGAGGCTACTCAGCCCTGTAGCACGGCGTGCGAAAGGGCTTGAGTATGCTGACTGGACATCCCCAAGGACTGGCCAGTATCGTTCGGCTGGTTCAGGTACTTCAGGTTACTATCCATTCGTTTCATTTGAAGTGTTCAGAGTGGTTAGAATTTGGATTCCTTCAACATTATTTCCACTGAGTCCAGCAGAGCTGGACGGAGCGCGAAAGCGCGTAGATGGCGAACCGCCCCGAAGGGGTGATGAACCGGGTGCCCTTTGGGCAGGTAAAGAACAGACCGCCGCGTAAAGGACTTGGGGCTTCGGTGAAAAAATCTAGGTTCTTTTTCTCTGGATACCATTTGCGATGATCGATTACATTAAAAATGCCTCCTCCCCAACCTCGCCCGGTTTGTCCGGCGTCTGCGTCCTGCATAGCTTGAAAAGCGACGTGGGAAGCCTTAGCGCAGACGCGAATTCTAGTTTCGGGTATTTTTCGAACTACGTGCGTTCTTAATTTCTTTCTCGCCACGAATGATGCGAGACTTGCCACCGTAAAAACGGACATAGTCTTTCAACTGCTTTTCGGCCTGCTTCGAGAAGGCTTCATCGTCCGCTAAAAAGAGCACCACGTTGAGCGAGGGAATCGGCCGATCCTGATCGTCATATAATACCTGATTCAACTGCTTGAAATATCTAGCCACATCCCTGGGATCGACTAAGGGATTGGGCGTATGACCGGGGTGCCAAACTTCCCACTCCATGCCCATCTCCTGCACTGCGGTATAGACACCATGACGACGATCCAGCACGCGTGGCGGCATGCCCTGCTTCGCACGTTCTGCATTTTGCTTTGCCAGCTCGGCTTTAATACGCGACTCCATTTGAGGCACCTCTAATTTATGCTCGGCCAGCTGTTTGATATACTTCCGATCACTGATCTTTTTATCCCAGTCCTTTTGCTCCTTGTCGTTCATCTTGCGGCGCACCGCCTCGAAGCCTTGATGATAGCCGGTAATAAAGAACACCGCATCAATCCCCTGCTCCAAGGCGGTCTGGGTAATAAATCCGGTATCATTCCCACGGAAGCTGATTGGCAAGGCGTCGTTGACGGGATCATCGGCAAGCGTCGGCAAATCCGGACGCGCCGCACCGCGCACACCTTCAAGGCCGGGATTATTTGCATTTGAATTGATCGGCGTGATCCACTGAATCAATTGCTGGTGCACATCCGCCCCGGCAGAGGCCAAGCGCGGCTTAAACAGCATGGTCTTATTACGGTCGTGCAGCATCACATTAAACAACGTCCCCGCCGACAGGTTACCCACCATATCGGTGATCTCGTCTTTGATCACCTGATAACTATTCAGACCGCCCTTCTTATCGGTCACCATCTGCCGATTGGTATCGATCACAAATAAGATACGCTCCGCACGCGTCTTCAGGCCGAAGACGCTGACATTGGAAAGCCCCATGCCGATCGAACCGCTAGTGCCTCCGAGCAGACTGCCGCCCCCGCCGATCCCACCGAGCCCCTCACTCACGGTAAACGAATCGCCCATATTCGGCAGATTCACATCGACACTGGCCACCGCAATATTGTCAACCGGACGCATCGTCAGACTCTGCGACTGCATCTTCGGCGCCTGCTGTTGCTTGATCTGCACCTTCACTTCTTGCGGCGGTTCGACCTCTTCCACCGCAGGTGGCTCTTCAAACTGCGCATCCTCTTGAATGACGATATTGGCCACCGTGATAATGCCAGCAATAAAGCCTGCGATGACATGAATGCCGACACTGATGACGATGACTTTCATCAACAGCGGGTTCATCTTCTTTTTTTGAGTGGGAGGGAGCATATCTAAAACGACAGAGATGGAGTATTATCAGTATAAGTAACCAAGCGATGAAACCCAGAACTCTACTCGCCACTTATTTCGCAATATTACACAAATAGCAATCACCGATTAAGCCTAGGTTCAATTTCCTCGTCGCGGTGATGGGCACCAGATCGTTCTAGACGCCGGAATCCCTTCCAAATAGTCAAAACAAGACCTGGAACGAATCGCGTGCAGATCCTCACGGCACTTTATTATTTTTTCACGACCATACCCCGAGTCGCCCCAAATATTCAGCACGCCGCCCAATCCGATTTCAATATTCACAGCGGCCCTTAGCCTAAGATTGGAAATAGATCGCCGGAAAACGCGTCGCCCGTTTTAAGATCATCAATCCCGTCGGTTAAGGTATGGGGCTTTCCGTCGTAGGTCGTGCCATCGGGCATGTAGATGATCGAAAGAACGCGGCGTGGTTCATCCGATGTATTCTTTCCCGCATAATGAAAGGTGCGCCCATCGTGGAAGGTGACACTGCCCCGCTTAAGTGGGCAATAAACCCGTTGGACTTCGTGCGCCGGCTTATCCTTAACCTGCTCGAAAATATCGTCCCCCCGCACGCCGGACAGATCGATCGTTTCGTTAATGTCCCATGCATGAGAACCCGGAACAAAACTCATGCAGCCGTTGGCCAAATCGACATCCTGCATCGGAATCCAGATCGACATTGCGCCTGGCTCATTCATCGGCCAATACGGCAAGTCCTGGTGCTAGGTGGTGGGCTTTCCCTGCGACGGGTTTCCGAAAATGGCGATATAGTTCTGATTGGTTTCGCTCCAGCGGAAGCGACCGGATGCCATCAGCATCTCGCCCCAGGTAATGGTAAAATCGACCGGTGTACCCGTTTTAAAATTTTCACATTTAAAATCCGCCCGCAGTTCTTCAGGGAATTTAAAAGTGGGAAGTTCTTCGGTAAAGTAGGGTTTTCCATTTTTGATAATATGAATTTTATTTCTTTTGGAAGTACACGGCATATAGCCCACAAAAAAGTCCTGCCAGCTTTCCAGGCGGGCCTCATGGGCGGAAGCCTCTTCCAGTCGCGACGTTGAGGAGCCGACCGCAAATCCGATAAACCGGTTATGCCAACTCCCTGCCTTATTCACCTTCATCCGGATATGAAAACCGCCTGCTCTTCGGATGTTTTTATCGATAAAATTATGATCCAAATAAATGAGCGACTTCCCCCCAACTTTCGAGAAAGCGCCGCCTCCTTCGTCCATCGAGAGTTTTCCCCCTTCGAGGATGGGCCCTTTTCTACCTTTCGCCGCGACCACCCATTTCGGTGTTTGTATTCGCCCGAATTTTCCTTCAGATCCCGCATCAGCACCCTCTAATTCCGTCCGCTCAAAGGTATCTAAAAAAAGAGCCTCTTTATATTCTCCGGATGCGGATTTGAGGGGTTTAGCGTTACGGTTGGGTTGCTCCAAACTCGTTGCAAGATCCGCAGCAAACACCGGCGCGACCGACCCGCCTGCGCCGGTCAAAATTAATAAAGCCACAAGGGCACTTCTGAAGTATCTTTTCATGTTATTTTCCTCTGGTTAAAATTGTTTAGCGTCCCATCCGCTCTCCCTCGCATCGCTAAAATCCGGCAGGCGGATCCTTCGGAACATCTTCACCATTCCACAACCGCTTTTGTGTCCAGGGAGCCGATAGTGCTGTCCAGAACGGATCATTGGCTGGAATTCCCAGGTGAAGCATTCCACAAAGAGTGATGTAGAGCGAACCGGTACCGGTATATACATCCCGCATCTTCAACTGTCGGCCAACGGCTCCGATATCGAGCCATCCTTTATCATCATAGGTTCCGGGTGTTTCGCTCATGCGCCTGATTACCGCCGTCAGTCCATCGCGGGCTCCTGCCGGATCCGTATCCTCCGGCAACGCGCCCATCAGCATGGCCATGGAAAGGGTCTGAAAAGCGCCGTAGCGGTACGGTTGCGAACGGCCCACCAGCGGATAAGTTCCTTCGGGAGAAATCATGCGCTCCTGAATATCTGCATAACGTGACATGCGTTTTACACTCAGGTCGTAGTGGCGCCCCAGTGGATCGTTCTTTTCTTTGGCAATCCTCAGCACCTCCACCAGCATGGGTTGGATGGTGTAGCTATTGTAGTAGTCCCAGCGAAAATGTTTGCCATCACCATAAGTGCCGTCGCCGAGGTAGAACTCTCCCACAAATTTGTTCACCCCGTACTCGAGCCGCTTGCGATCCATCTCGCCGAACAGCTCCCAGCGAGCCGCCTCCATCATGGAGGCGAAGAGCAGCCAGTTGGAGTTATCGATAGGCTCGAGTTTGCCGGCGATATCCATCAGCGCACGCACATTGGCACGCTGCTCTTTGGTTAGAGGGTCCCAGAGAACGTTTTGTGCACGCACCAGAGCGTGGGCGATATAGGCCGTCTCAACTAAAAGTTGTCGGTTTGGGCCTCCGCCTAAGCCGTTGTTTAGGGTGAAGTGACGATAGTTTTTATTTTTCGGATTCGTTGCTGTAATCAATGCGTTGCGGGCAAGTTCAGCAAACTCAGCACGAAGCTTCCCTTCGGCGGTGGAATCTTCGGGTAGTGCGAGCCAGGGTGAAATACCTGCCAGAGTGCGGGCCAACCCTTCCGTGTATGCTGCCAGACGTCGGTTGTTCTCCCATTCGCGCTTCGGCAACATTTCAAAAAAGGTATCGGCGGCGATATTCTCCAGCACAGGCCTGGCGGTTTTCGTGAGAATGCCCACAAGGTATGCCCGATCTGCGGCGGGCTGGCTTATTTTTTCGGGAGTAAACTGAGTTGCAAACGGCTCAGGCAGCACCGGCGAATTGGAAGCAGCGCTTGCCGGTTGAAGGGCCAACAGCAGAAAAGGCACAGATAGACAGATGCACAGATGCTGTCTGATTTTTCTGAAGCTGAAATCGTTTATCCATGCGGCATGCCCCCGCACGCTGTTTTTAAAGTGACGTGTTTTATTCATTCAGAACTCCGGAGTTTATGGTTAAAATTGTTTAGCGTCCCATCCAACCACCATCAACGAGCATGGTATGCCCAGTCATGTAGTCGGATGCTGGTGAAGCGAGGAAAACCACTGGGCCTGCGAAGTCTTGCGGTTCGCCCCAACGACCTGCGGGGATACGGTCTATAATCGATTGACTACGTTCAGGGTTGTCTTGTAACGCTTGGGTGTTGTCGGTCGCGATGTAGCCCGGCGCGATGGCGTTGACTTGGACGCCCTGACTGGCCCACTCATTTGAGAGTGCCATGGTCAGCTGACCGATGCCGCCTTTGCTGGCTGCGTAGCCCGGCACGGTGATGCCGCCCTGGAAGGTGAGTAGTGAGGCGGTGAAAATGATTTTTCCGCTACCGCGTGTGATCATTTCTTTGCCCAGTTCCCGTGACAGTAAGAATTGGGCGTTCAGGTTCACCTCAATCACAGTGTCCCACATATCATACGAATGTTCAGCTGCGGGTGCACGCATAATTGTTCCTGCGTTATTCACTAGAATGTCAATGCGCGGAAAGTCCGCTTTGACCTGAGCGATGAATGCATGGAGAGCTTCGCGTTGGCTGAAATCGCAGGCGTAGCCTTTGAAGCTGCGGCCCAATGAGCGCACATCGTTTTCGACCGCGCTGCCTTCGGTTTCCAGTGTGGCGCTCACACCAATAATGTCGGCTCCGGCTTCCGCCAGTGCGAGCGCCATCGCTTTACCGATGCCGCGCTTGCAGCCGGTCACGAGTGCGACTTTTCCTGCGAGTTTAAATTGATCTAAAATCATGGCGTGGGCTCCTATTTGAGATCCTTAATTGCGATGTGATCCATGTCGTCGAAGCGTTGGTTTTCACCGCCCATGCCCCAGCAAAATTGGTAAGCCTGGGTGCCACAGCCTGAGTGGATCGACCACATGGGCGAAATCACCGCCTGCTCGTTGCCGACCACAAGGTGGCGCGTTTCATTGCTCGGCCCCATCATGTGGAACACGCGCGAATCTTCATCGAGTCCAAAATACAGATAGACCTCGGTGCGACGTTCATGGGTATGGCACGGCATGGTGTTCCAGACACTGCCCGGCTCCAGCGCAGTAAAGCCCATCACCAACTGACAACTCTTAATGCCATTTTCATGGATGTACTGATAGATCGTGCGCTTGTTGGCATCCTCAACGGAACCGAGTTCGATGGCATTGGCGTCGGCCTTTTTTGCCTGCATCGTCGGATAGTCCGTATGCGCCGGATACGAAATCAGATAGAAGCGCGCGGAGCTCTGTGCCCCGACGCAGTCGGCTTCCAAAGTTTGGAAACTGATCTCTTTTGCCCCGCGGCCGATGTAAAGGCCATCGAGGTTATCCATTGCGTATTCAGTGCCATCGACCGTGACGGTTCCGGCTCCGCCGATGTTGAGCACACCCACTTCACGGCGCTGGCAGAAATAGTCGGAAGCCAGCTCTTTGCCCGCTTCAAGCACCAGCGGTTTTCCAAGGCTTGGAACCGCCGCACCGGTAATGGCGCGTTCCACTTCGCAGTAGAGCAGGTTCAGTTTCCCAGTTTCAAACAGATCGACCAGAAAGGCGTTGCGCAGTTCATCGGTCGTCATCCGTTTGTATTCATTTTTTCCTATGGTGTATCGTACGTTCATTTCATTCTCCTTAATTTGTAAACTATTAACCACGAACCACACGAAAACAGATTCTGCTCACCGGTTCGTGTATTTAGTGGTGCCCCCTTATTTCTCGTCCAAATAGTTTTTCCAATCCTTGGAAGTTGTTATTTCGCCGGCCTTTTTCCAGCCGTAGCCGGCTTGGTAGTCAATGCTGCCATTGCGATCCGTCTTCATGAGGATGAAGAGGTGACTTGCATCCTTTTTGTCCGACTTCACTTCTTTGATTTCATCAATCCGTTTCGGATCGGCCATGGCGGCGGTGCCGACTTCACTACCGGCCATACTTTCCCAGCAGGCGATCCAGCCCTGCGTCTCATTTGAAGAAGTTTCGGCTTTGCCGTCGTGGGTGGTCAGTCCGATGCAGACCGGCAGATTGGATGCAACTTTTCCGTTTTTGGTGAAGACGGAGTGGACATCGAACAGGCGCTTGCCGAGCTCGATGGTGATGGTTTTTTCTTCGCCGTAGACATCGCCGTCGATTTCGCGCTCATAGGTCAACTTGAACTGCGAGCGTTGCGGGGTGCATTCGATCACTTCCTGTTTGGTGTAGGTTTCGAGCGGCTCTCGTTTACCGTTGAGCCAGATGCCGGTTCCGCCGCATCCGGCGGAAGAGCCGACGTGGTAAGGATCGTGCCCCTCGCCCCAGTCCGTGTGATAGGACTTGGTATTCATCTGGCCGTACCACTTGTCAATGATCGGATACTCCACGCGCTTGAGCCAGCAGTCGATGCCGCTGTTCTCCGCACCCTTGCGCGCTTTGGGACCGTAGGCACGGAAGGCGATCTTATCGTTTTCCCAGGCAAAATCATCGATCCGCTCTGGAACGAAACGTGCATGAGTCGCGGGTGCGAGCGGCTCTGTGGCTGCGCATTCGCTGGCAAATACAGCGCCAGCGAGGGTTTGAATTCCGATCAGGAGAAGGGAGGTGAGATGTCGCATATAATTGAAACGCGGGGGTGGAATGGCTTGTAAGTTGCCAGAAGTTACATAAGTTGCCAGATAAATAGTTGATTCGGCATGGCTCGCTCAATCCGTTAATCTGAAAACCTTAAAAACTGTTCATATATGAACGCACTGTCTATTGCTATGAATCGTTATGTGATCCCCAATTTGAAGCATGCCTGCCGAGTGATGACTCTGCTGTCGGAAGAGGCCAAGCCCATGAGTATCGCGGAATTATCGAAGCGGCTGGAGGTGCCGCGCACGTCGATGCTTCGTATTATAAAAACTCTAGAAGCAGAAGGTATGGTCGAGGCTGAAGGTCGTTGCTACGTGGCGGGTGCGATGTTGCTGCGAGCGGGATTGATGGCGCTCAAGCAGAGTCATTTGCGGGTGCTGGCCGGGCCGGTCTTGGATAAACTGGCAGTGGAGACCCGCGAGACCGCTCACATTGCCAAAATGGCTGGGCAGAAAATGCTGATTCTCGAAGTGAGTGACAGTCCAAACACGGTGCGGGCGGCTTCTCAGGCGGGCACCTTGGCAGATCTCCATTGCTCGGCGACGGGCAAGGTGATGCTTGCTTATACGGTGGAGAACCTAGCGGCGTTTTTTAGAGAGTTGCCGTTGGCGCAGAGGACAGAACACACCATTACTAACATGGAGGCATTCGAAGCGGAAATTGAGCAAACGCGTGAGCGCGGCTACGGACTGGACGATGTCGAATACGTCGTCGGTGTGCGTTGCTTGGCGGCACCAGTCTATAGTGCGCTGGGTGATGTCGTGGCCGCGATTGGCATCACCGCCAGCATTATGACGTTTACCCGTAGTAAGATCGAGTTCATGGCTGAACGCGTGCAAGCCGCTGCCGCGGAACTCTCAGTCGCGATGGGCTACGAGCCGAAGTGAGCACAAAAAAGCGTGAGAAATTGGGCATGTCGGAATGGCACGGACCTAAGCCGTTTTGACGACAGTCAAGACTAACTGGGACCGGCTGCTTTAGCTGCCGTTTTTCTATATACTGCCGCGCATCAAGTATTGTGATTCTGAAAAAAATGGGAGCAGGATGCTCCCACTACCTTGCGAATCGCTTATCATCGAGAGTAGAGGGAGCATCCTGCTCCCATTTTTAGAACCTGTATTTTTACAAATCTTCATGCGCACCAGTATAAATGCACAATTTAAAGCTCCTCCCCCTTGGCTCGGCGTAGCTCGGTTAGAGCGAAGACGGCTGCCAAGCATATCCTTCTACATAAGTCGGAGGGTCGTATTTGTTGGTTCACTCATTTCAGACGCATCGCGATTGACGCGTCCAAGTGCTCATGCTCTGCATTTCCAGCATAGCTGGAGACCGCTTATGTTCGCTTATTTGTTCCTCGCTCGCCCAAAGGGCACCCGCTCTCGTCACCCTTCGCTGACTCAGGGCAAACCTTTGGTTTACCATCTCCGTGCTGATCGCACTCCGTTACGCTTATAATGAGAATCTGCGTTCACTGCTATGGGATGAATTCTTTCAGAATAAAACGCTTCCACTCCAACTTGTCCATCGGGCCGAAGTTAATCAAATAGCCGATGGCTTTTCGAGTGATATACATGTAGTTGAGCAGTTGCCGCTCATGCTCAGCGTTTAAGGCCTTAACTGCCTTTAATTCGACAACGATCCCATCGCACACAAGTAGGTCTGGGATGTAGGTTTTCTTTAACAGATGGCCTTTGTAATAAAGTCGAAGCTCGTCCTTAGAGGAATAATTGATGGAACGCAGGCCAAGTTCAATCTCCAGACTTTCCTGGTAAATCTGCTCCTTTAACCGCCCAAAGGGCACCCGCCTCAGTCGTCCTTCACTTCGTTTCGGACAAATCGTTCCGATTTACCCTCTCCGCGCTATCGCGCTTCGTCCTCGCTTAATCCGCCACCAAGCTCGCGGTGCACTTCAAACGCTGCCCCGATCAAGTCATATCCCTCTGTTCCCATATATTCAGCATGTCGCTCCATGCGCAATTTAATGCTTTTGCGGCGCAGTGAATCAATAACATAATCCATAGGACGATACTCTGGTTTGATCTGGTCTTCGAATAAGCGTTACATAAGCGTAAATAAGCGGTCCCCAGCTCTGCTGGGTCTGTGCGGTTTCCGGCACAGGGCTAGAGGCGCCCGCTCCTCTGGATTGGAGAAGAGCATAAAAAATGTCTTTAATGGATCTGGCCAACGCAAATTAGAACAAACAAAGATATGTAGAAGGATATGCTGCCAAGGGGAGGTGGCTCGGTCTGCCGAGACGGAGGGGTTTCCACGGTCATTTAAGTCAAAGCGGTAAAATAGCTGAGGCTCGGCAGAGAACCCTTCCGTCTCGCTTCGCGATCCACCTTCCCT
>Ga0206129_10002478_pt1 | contig 22804 bp, 25 predicted proteins | sample Helgoland_Spring_8_FD_148616 | JGI IMG/M metagenome (GOLD analysis project Ga0206129, IMG submission 148616) | Pelagic subsurface seawater microbial communities from Kabeltonne, Helgoland, North Sea - Helgoland_Spring_Bloom_20160502_2 | ecosystem: Environmental > Aquatic > Marine > Epipelagic ...
GGTCGCTTTTAAAGCGTCAGGGGGTTGTTTGCAGTCTTGCTTCTGTACTATCAGGCAAAATTGATGGTTTCTTGGTCGATCCCCTATTTTTATGAATGACAACAGAAAATTCATTTAAGTACTTCAAGACTTCGCCTAAAATAATCTGCTTAGAAGTTATGTATTACGTTCGTTATCCGCCGAGTTTTTCGCCAAAGTTGAAGATATGTTGCATGAGCGCGGCGTCGAGATCAGGCATGAAACTTTCTAGTTGTCGTCCCAAATGCTATGAGCATCTGAGCAAGAATTTCGATAGGCAGGGGGATGGTTTGTGGCGGTGAGGGCGGTAGATTGTTTGGACCTGACTATGCACGGAAAGAAAGCGTTGCGCTTAGCAGGGTGATTTGAACCTCCCCACGATCTTCTCCCGCCGTCGTGTGGGCCGATGCGAAATTTCCGCTCGGTTATTTAATCCCTTGTGGGCACAATGGTCGATACCATGTGGAAGTCGCCTGAGCTTGGCTCTATAGCTTCCCAGTTCGTTGGTAGTAAGGACGCGAGGTTGGCCGTATCGCCTAGAACAATTTGCGAAAGAAACAGTCTGCCGCCTTTGTATTACGGCGTGACTGTACAAGAATATCCAGAACGTTAACGTTGCTCTCAATGGGGCGCTAAAAAAGCCAATACTTCTTGCTACGGATTAAGATAGCCCCTTAATCGAGGTGCCACTTATCTGATTGAGCAGGCCGGTCGCGGCGGATGACTTTGGCATATAGGTGGCCAAACCTCCTTACCCATGACCTTAAGTTTTCATAACTTACGATTACACCGCGCTTGTACAAAAGGTCCCCGACATCACAAAAGCTCATTTGGAAGCGTAAGTATGCCCATACAGCGTAGGAAACAACTTCAGACAGGAAACGATGGCCCTTAATGCACCCAGATTTCTTGGCTTTGATCATGCCGTTTCGTACGAACAAGACAACCGCTCGTCAACTTGACGATACCGGCTAGAGATGATCGTTCTGATACCGGTGACTGATTTTGTTAGATGTTCAACTTTACAGCCTAGAACACCTTCTAAGGCAATAGATTGCCGCGATTGTTTTCGACTTTTTTGATAAAGCATCTTTCTAATTTGCATCATCTAAAATAGCAGTTGATTTATGGCACTGCAACTGCTCGACTGCCCTTTAATTCAGGAGATGCAATGGTCGACCTTACTAAAAACAAAATTCGCCCGTTCTTTCATATCAAGAACTTCAAAGACGGTATAGCTGATGCTGTATTAGGTCGACCCATGACTCAAGCAGGACGGTCCTCAGAATACGTGGAAGGCTATGAATTTGGGCTGACATTGTTTGTATGAACACATTTTAAGGTATTGTCAGATAAAATTGACGTCCCATTGGTTGGTACCTAATTTGTATGAATGACTACAAAAAATCCATTTAAGTACTTCAAGATTTCACCTGAAATCATCCGATCGGCAGTGATATATTTCATGCGTTAGTCATTGAACTTTCGTCAAGTGGAAGACATCTTGTTTCAAACGAGCAGGGCAGCATTTTAGTGTGGTTATGGGAATATGAGATATAGTTCTTCGAACTTCGTTAGCTTTTATGCCATGTTTAACAAAGCATTTTCGCCCTACTTCAAAATGACACTAAAAACACACTATGAAGCACACCACAAATCTTGCCCTATAAGCTACAGTTATCGAATAGTTAAATTACACCACCTGTATAGAAAATCCTCGTGTCGGTGGTTCGATTCCGCCCTATGGCACCATTTAAGTCAACAATAACAATGGCTTAAACTATTGCTAAATTCCAAAAAACCGCTAAAATCAAAAACACACCTTAAACACACTTTTTGCCGTGTTGCTGACTATTTTTAGGGCTGAATCGCTGTGTTGAACACTGTGTTGGCTGATGCTGTGTTAGCGTCAGTAATTGTGCTGCTGCCTCGTGAGCATGCTTTTGCTTGATCGCTTGGCGCTGGCTATAGTTAGAAGCCAAGATCTTTTATTTAGTTTTTTGACGGATAACGCCGAGGGCTTAACATTTGAGAGTACTGGGTTTTTACCTTCATAGACCCGCATAACTCGCTCTATTGCTTCGGCTTGTGTCTGGGCTGAGCTGATGTGAGTGACGCTACCCTTGTCGGTATCGATCCTTATTTCAAATCGAGGGTAGCGCAGCGTTGTTGGCATGAGAGTTGGGTTGATAGCACAATACAATCTCAAAGTTTCAGATTGGCACTTATTGAGCCACCCTCTTAAACACACTTTGGTAGACTTGTTGGTGCGTTGAGCCGTAGTGTTGTGGCAAGGAGCATGACATGCGGCAGCTGCGCGATGACACACATCTGATACTGGACGGCGAGGTGCGAGTGTATCGCCGTGAGCGCAGCAAGCGCTGGCAGGCAGCCTTTGTGATCGACGGGCACACTATCCGTATCAGCACGGGCAAGCGCGATTTGGCTGAGGCCAAGGAGTATGCTCGCGACACGTTCCTCGAATATAAGTTTCGACACAAAAACGATCTGCCTATCGTGACCAAGAAGTTCTCTGACGTTGCAAAGTTGGCCATCGTGGATATGCGCAAGCCCAACGCGCCACCAACACCAAGTTCGCCGAGTGCGCCGTCGTCTACAAATACATCCGGTATGCCAACGGCGACGAGTACATCAACGTCACAGGCTGACTTTGAGCGGCTTAAACCTCAGGGGTCGCAACCACCCGTTGGGGTAAGTTGATCGCAGTGGTGTCTGTTGCCGTCTGTGCTGCGGCTTATGGGGGCGACCTATCATGTTCCGCTATGTGTGGCTGCTAACTCGAGTTGGTGGATTACACAGGATTTTAGCGCACAACTGCACGGTTTTTGGTAAAAGAAGTGTGTTTGATTTGCTCGTTGAACTGTATGTCGACAGGCATAGTTTAAATGATAAGCAGTCTTGATTGTCTAATTTGAAAGTTAATTAACTCAGCTAGGCACCTGCGTTGGTGTTTTAAAGATGACCCAGACCTTGCAGAAATTCGTTTCAATCAAGGCTTCAATCCAGAACCATTTTGATCATAAGAGATATTTAGAAAGCAGACAGACGTATAAGCAAAAACGCAGTGCCGCTTTATATTTTTGGGCCAAAACCTAAGATTAATTGCCTTAAGCCAAGAGCTGCACCGCTCATAATGCATATTAAAGTAAGGGGCGCGCTATAAGAAAGAACCGAAAACGCTGAAAGACCCTGACCAACACTACAACCCACGGCAACAACCGCACCAATTCCCATCAAGGCGGCTCCAAGAATTTGCCGTCGTAGTTCCCTTGGGTCGTCACAAGACTCCCACCTGAATTGTCCTTTTAGCAGGCTACCAATTAGGGCACCAAGCACTACGCCTAAAACTGAACCAGTGCCAAAGCTAATCGTGTTGCCAGATGATGTCATTGCGTAGAGTACTGTTTCACCAATGGGGGCAGAGAATGTATGGCTGACGATTGGTATGGCCTCGAACCCTGTGCTGGCGACCCACTGGGTGCCAGCCCAACCTGACACAATGGCACCACCTGCGATTGCCCCCCAGAACACATGACTGAAAGAAAGTCGCATGGTGCGGTTTGACAGGGTCAGCGCCAGAATAAAAACTCCGATTGATATTCCCGAACCGGCTATTGAATAGCCAGTCATGTCAGCAAACAAATGAGCAAATGATTGCGTGTCGGTTGCATCTTCAGAGGCTCCAAATGTCCAAATCCGTAAGCCTGAAAGTGGTCCGCCAAGGGTTATGTAAGCCGAAATTCCCATCACCAATACTATTAGCAATGAACGCAAATCTCCGCCGCCAACGCGTGCCAAAGCGCCGTAACCGCAGTTGCCAGCCAGTGCCATACCATAGCCAAAGACAAGACCACCAAAGATGCTTGCAAGTGGGTTCCAGCTCCGAGACAAATTTAGGGTTAGCTCTAAGTCCAGAAGACCCAACGCAGATAAACTGAATGTACCAGTCACAGCAACGCCAATGGCAATTCCCCACATTTGCAAACGAAGTGTGTTTTCACCGTAGTAAAGGTCTTCTATTGCACCAAGCGTACAAAACCTTCCTATACGCGCTGCCAGCCCCAAAAATATGCCACCAAGCAGACCAAAAGAGGCAACTAGAAAAGGTTCAGACATATAATCAAACACTCGAGTGTTCCATTCTCTCGCCGAACTACTTTTCGAGGCAGAACAAATCATAGACAACTTCCATGATCTTTTTTGGGCGGTCATCGGTCAGACGATAGTAAATGGTTTTTCCGTCTCTTCGCGGAGATACTAGACCTTCGAGCCTTAAGCGCGACAGTTGTTGAGATACTGCGGCTTGACGAGCGGATAGTAATTCTTCCAATTCGGTGACAGACTTTTCGCCGGAAGCCAAATGACACAAAATCATCAGACGTCCTTCGTGGCTGATAGCTTTCAGAAAATTGGACGCTTCCATGGCATTGGTCGCCATCTTGTCCATATCTTCCGCACACATGTTTACGTCAAAAACTGGCAGACCCATAAGTTCCTCAACATTTTGGAAAGTTTCGGCCTCAATAGCCCTTAATTCAATGCTCACATAGCGCCTTTAACCACTTATATCAACATTAGCTTGTTTGAGCATTTGTCCGAGCAATCCCCAGAAGAAATCTTCGCCGGGATATCCTTCGATGCGAGAGGTTTCGATACCGTCTACTACTAAGACAAAAGTAGGTGTAAAGGTAAGTTTCCGTTTAAGCGTCATGCCTTTGGGGCGACTACTATGGATATCGATGCGTTTGAGCGGTGCCGCGCGGCCTTCTCTTGTTTTCGGATATATGTCAGCGATATCTTCGTTCCAACGAGCGCACCACATGCAACCCTGTTCTTCTACCATGACCAACACAGCTTCGGCCTTTGCCGATAAGACAGTTGAAACTATCATAAATGTGCTGACCGCGAGTGAACGAAGATACATGATGAATTGACCTTTAGATAACAAAATACATAATATGAATATGTGAATTAAACAAGGTTGAGAACTGAATATGCTCGAAATCACCTTCTTTGGTGCTGCGGTTGCAGGCTTGTTGTCTTTCTTGTCACCTTGCATACTGCCAATTGTTCCATTTTATCTCAGCTATCTTGCAGGTTTGGGGATAAAACAAATCTCAGTTGAGGCAGAGATTGCACCTAAAATGCGTGCCCGTGCGGTGCTGGCTGCCTGTTGCTTCGCTGCAGGGGTGATTACCATCTTCATGGGGCTTGGCGCGGCTGCATCGGCATTTGGCCAAGTTGTACGAGAGTACTTTGATCTTCTGCGTTGGATTGCCGGAGGTGTTATAATCATGATGGGGTTACATTTTTTGGGAGTATTGAGGATTGGCGTTCTGTATCGCCAATTGCGCGCGGACATTGGCAATACAACTAACGTTAGCTTTGTGGGATCTTATGTTATTGGTCTTGCATTTGCTTTCGGATGGACGCCCTGCGTTGGACCTGTTTTGGCCGCGATCTTATTCATGGCGGCAGGGGCGGAAACGGCTGGAGCGGGTGCGGGGCTGCTTTTCGTTTATGGTGCTGGCATGACCGCGCCATTTATTTTAGCGGCGTCTTTTATCAGGCCGTTTATGCGCTGGATGGTCAGGTTCCGCAGTCACTTTGGTTTGATCGAAAAAGCCATGGGCGCGCTACTGATCGTTTTTGGAATTTTAATCATAACAAATTCAGTGAATTACATTGCACAGTGGATGTTGGAAATTGCACCGAATCTTTGGCTTTTACTTTAATCAGGAGAAAATAAAATGAAGAGGTTTCTAGTTGCTTGGATCATTTTTATAAGCACGTCTTTCGCCCTGCCTGCATCTGAGATTGGTGACGATGGATTGCACAAAGCTCCATGGATGCGGGATACGTTTAAAGACCTTCAAGAAGATTTGGCTGAGGCGAATGAGGAGGGTAAGCGCCTTATGGTCATTATTGAACAAAGGGGCTGCATCTACTGTAAGAAAATGCATGATGAGGTGTTTTCTGTCGAGAGGATCGCCAATTACATCGATCAAAACTTCTTCGTCGTTCAGATTAACATGTTTGGTGATGTCGATGTTACCGATTTTGACGGTACGATTTTGCAAGAGAAGGAAATGGTCAAAAGATGGGGCGCGTTGTTTACTCCCTCGATTCTGTTTTTTCCTCAGGATGTCGCTGGTGATGTTTCAGCTGTTCAATCAAAGGTTGCGACTATGCCAGGGGCTTTTGGGGCTCATACTACCTTTAATATGCTCAATTGGGTAGTGGAAGAGGGCTATAAAACCGCCGAAGTTTTCCAGAAATATCAAGCCCGTAAGTTCGCTGAACAGTCCGAGTGAATCTCTGGCACACGATTTTTCCATCATCAAATCATAAAAATTCAAGTAAATGAATTTGTTGTTGCGTCGTCACAATAACGTGCGCTACGGTATTCTAAGTTCATATGTTTGGGAGGACGCATGAGGAATTTTGTCATTACAGTTGCAATAACCGGAGCGTTAGCTTCGTCTGTATTTGCCGGAGGCGTTTTGCCATCTGATGTCATATACGAAGATGGTGCCGTTTCCGTTTCTTTGTCTGGTGTTGCTGGCGATGCTGCAAATGGACGCAAAATCGTGGGTGACAAAAAGCAAGGAAATTGTGTCGCTTGTCACTCTGTTACCGAACTGAAGGAAACTGTTCCTTTTCACGGTGAAATTGGCCCAATGCTTGATGGTGCAGGAGATCGTTGGTCTGAAGGTGAGCTGCGTGGGATCGTTGCTAACGCTAAGATTATGTTTGATGAGAGCATCATGCCTTCGTTCTATAAAACTTCAGGCTACATCCGCCCTGGCAAAGCATATACAGGCAAAGCGGCCGATGAAACATTGACGACGTTACTGACTGCTCAGCAGATCGAAGACGTTGTTGCCTATCTTACAACTCTTAAAGAATAATCAGCCCGCTTGGGAGTGAGGAAAAACTACATGGAATTGACAAGACGTAATGCGATCCTTCTGGGGGCAGGTGCTGTCCTCGCTTCTGGATTGCCGGCATTGGCATCGACAGCAACCGACGACGCAATTGACACGTTCACCGGTGGCGCTGCGGTCGGTGAGGGGGATTTGAAGCTGACCGCCCCGGAAATCGCAGAGAATGGGAACACCGTCCCAATCGAAGTTGCGTCTTCAACGGCCGTTGAAATTATGGTGCTCGCAACCGGTAACCCTACGCCAAGTGTTGCAACGTTTAAATTCGGCTCAATGGCCGCAACGCGGAATGCCTCCACCCGTATTCGATTGGCAGGCACGCAGGACGTGGTCGCGATCGCCAAGCTCGAAGATGGCTCGTTTGTTCAAGCATCAAGCGCAGTCAAAGTAACAATCGGCGGCTGCGGCGGCTAAAAAGATTTAAGGAGAAGAATTATGGCATCTGGTGTAAAGCCTCGCGTCAAAGTCCCCAAAAAAGCGGCTGCTGGTGATGTAATTACCATCAAGACGTTGATCAGCCACAAGATGGAATCAGGGCAACGCAAAGACAAAGAAGGCAACGTGATCCCGCGTTCAATCATCAATCGGTTTACCTGTGATTTTAATGGCGAAAACGTTGTAGATATAAAGCTTGAGCCTGCAATCTCAACCAACCCTTTCTTCGAATTCGAAGCAAAGGTGCCAGAAGCAGGTGAATTCCAATTCACTTGGTATGACGACGACGGCTCTGTTTATGAGGCAACGAAATCAATCGCTATAGGTTAAGGCCTGTCTTGGGAGGGACATCATGAAATATGTTACGGGCGCCGCATTGGCTTCACTGCTGACAACATCATTGGCATTTGCCGATCCAGTTGATGATACACTGATCCTGAATGAGGAAACGGATATGATCACTCGGACTGCTGCGCCTGCGCACCTTTCGGACACGTTGGATGAGGTGATGTCTGGATGGCTGTTTCGTGGGACTGAAACCCGGGCCATGCAAGCGGATGACTTTGATAATCCAGGTATGATCTTCGTTGAACAGGCGCAGGATTCTTGGATGATTGCTGAAGGCACCGAAGGTAAATCATGTTCATCTTGCCATAATGACATGGACAGCATGGCTGGCGTAAAGGCAACGTATCCAAAATGGAATGAAGAGGCCGGTGAAGTTCGTACTTTGCAAATGCAGATGAATAATTGCCGTACTGAACGGATGGGCGCAGAAGCGTGGGGATATGACAAAACGCCAGCGATCAACATGGAGGCTGCTCTTTCAGCCGTTTCACGTGGCTTACCAGTCAATGTGGCTATTGATGGCCCCGCACAATCAGCTTGGGAGCTTGGCAAAGAGCTATACTATACTCGGACAGGTCAGCTTGAGTTGTCGTGCGCCAACTGTCACGAAGACAGCTATGGCATGATGATCCGCGCAGATCACCTTAGCCAAGGCCAGATTAATGGCTTTCCGGTTTATCGTCTCAAAAATACAAAATTAAATGGTGTCCACTCTCGTTTCAAAGGATGTGTTCGCGATACACGTGCTGAAACGTATAAACCGGGTAGCGCTGAATTTGTTGCTTTGGAACTGTATGTTGCATCACGCGGCAATGGATTAAGCGTCGAAGGCCCGTCCATTCGTAACTGATCAAACGGCTTAAGCCCCCACAACCTCTAGGTTGTGGGGTTTTCTTACTCAACCAATTCAAACATGCGCATATGTACGCAAGTAAGGTCCTCTAATGATTTCTCGCCGCGATTTTTTGCAAACCAGCATGGCTGCTGCTGCCCTATATGGCACATCGGGTTTCGGAAATTGGGCTCGGGTCGCGGCACAGCAGGCGCTGACACAAGATAAGTTGCTGGAGTTTGACACTTACGGAAATGTTTCACTGATCCATGTGACCGACATTCATGCACAGCTTAAGCCAATCTATTTCCGCGAACCCTCTGTGAACATTGGGGTCGGGGGCAATAAAGGCGCTGTACCTCACGTGACGGGTTCCGATTTCCGCAAGCTCTATGGCATTGATGACGGCAGTCCTTCGGCCTACGCGCTTTCGCACAGTGATTTTTCTTCATTAGCTCAGGCTTATGGCCGGGTAGGCGGTCTTGATCGTGTTGCAACTGTGATCAATTCCATTCGCGCAGCACGCCCTGATGCCTTGCTGCTGGACGGGGGCGACACATGGCATGGCAGCTACACTTGTTATCAGACCGAAGGTCAGGACATGGTGAATGTAATGAATGCGCTTAAACCTGATGCAATGACGTTCCACTGGGAATTCACATTGGGTTCTGAGCGCGTCAATGAAATCGTTGAAGGTTTACCTTTTGCCGCGCTAGGCCAAAACATCTTTGACGCGGAATGGGACGAGCCTACAGAGTTGTTCCCACCCTATAAGTTCTTTGAACGTGGCGGCGTAAAGATCGCCGTGATCGGTCAGGCATTTCCTTATATGCCAATAGCAAATCCTGGATGGATGTTTCCAGAGTACTCTTTTGGTATTCGTGACGAACGGATGCAGGAAATGGTGGACGAGGTTCGCGCAAACGGTGCCGAGCTTGTTGTTTGCCTCAGCCACAATGGTTTTGATGTTGATAAGCAAATGGCCGGTAAGGTGACAGGGATTGATGTGATCCTGTCAGGTCACACCCATGATGCTTTGCCTGAGCCGGTTTTGGTTGGCGATACAATTATCGTCGCCTCAGGCTCTAACGGTAAATTCGTGAGCCGCGTTGATTTGGACGTGCGCGATGGACGTATGATGGGGTTCCGCCACAAGCTGATCCCAATTTTTTCAGACGTGATTGCCCCAGACGCTGAGGTAAGCAAACTTATCGATGAACAGCGGGCACCCTACACCAGCGCGCTGTCTGAAGTCATTGGCCGCACGGGTGATGAACAAACCCTGTACCGGCGTGGCAACTTTAACGGAACATGGGACGATTTGATCTGTGACGCTTTGATTTCTGAACGTGAGGCCGATATTGCTATGTCGCCCGGTGTGCGTTGGGGGCCGTCTATCTTGCCGGGCCAAGACATCACGCGCGAGGACATCTGGAACGTGACGTCCATGTCCTATGGCGAAGCCTACCGCACTGAAATGACGGGTGAATTCCTGCATGTGGTGTTGGAAGATGTGGCGGATAACTTGTTCAACCCTGATCCCTATTACCAACAAGGTGGCGATATGGTGCGTGTGGGTGGCCTTGGCTATCGCATTGACGTGACAAAGCCTCAAGGGGACCGGATCACCGAAATGACCCTGGTGAAAACAGGTGAAAAAATCGACCCCTCTAAGACCTATCAGGTCGCAGGTTGGGCTTCGGTCAATGAAGGGACCGAGGGCCCGAAAATTTGGGATGTTGTTGAAGCTCATATCGCCAAACAAGGCACCATCTCTCTTGATCCAAATAACAGTGTGAAAGTGGTCGGTGCCTAATAGGCAAACCACGAAACGGAGGCATCTGATATGTCAGATAACAAAACAGGAAACAGCCCATCGCGCCGCGCGTTTTTACGCGGTGCAGCGGCAGCGGGCGCAGGCGCGCTGACAACATCAACCGCATCGGCCCAAACTGCAGAACCGCTAATTACCGAAGTCCAACCTTGGGCACGGGAATTTGGCGATGGTGTGGATGCCGTCCGTTACGGATTGCCCATCGAACACGAAAGCGATGTCGTGCGTCGCAATGTTGAGTGGCTCACTGCTGATACGGTGAGTTCTATCAACTTTACACCGATCCATGCCTTGGACGGTACAATCACGCCGCAAGGTTGCGCGTTTGAGCGTCATCACTCTGGTGCGATTGATTTGAAGAAAGAAGATTATCGATTGATGATCAATGGCTTGGTCGACACTCCTTTGGTGTTCTCATATGCCGATCTTGAGCGCTTTCCGCGCGAGAACCATGTGTATTTTTGCGAATGTGCGGCTAACACGGGGATGGAATGGGCAGGTGCCCAATTGAACGGTGCTCAATTCACCCATGGCATGATCCACAACATGGAATATACTGGCGTGCCTTTGCGCACGTTGTTGGAGGAAGCTGGTCTTGATACGGCAGGCGATCTGAAAGACAAATGGGTCTTTGTTGAAGGCGCGGATGCCTCATCAAATGGTCGTTCAATCCCGATGGAAAAAGCGCTGGATGATGTACTTGTCGCGTTCAAAGCGAATGGTGAGGCACTGCGCAAAGAACATGGTTATCCCGTTCGCCTCGTCGTACCTGGTTGGGAAGGCAATATGTGGGTCAAATGGATCCGCCGCATCGAGGTCACCGACGCGCCTGTCGAGAGCCGTGAGGAAACCAGCAAATACACAGACGTTTTGGACAACGGCATTGCCCGCAAGTGGACATGGGCGATGGACGCGAAATCTGTTGTAACCAGTCCAAGCCCGCAATCGCCAATCACACACGGTACGGGCCCCTTGGTCATCTCTGGTTTGGCGTGGACTGGTCGCGGGACGATTACCCGCGTGGATGTGTCCAAAGATGGTGGAAAAACGTGGGAAACTGCACGTCTTGCCAAAGAGGGTGAGAAGATGGCGTTGACCCGTTTCTATCTTGATACGGAATGGGATGGCTCTGAGATGATGCTCCAATCACGTGCCATGGATGACACCGGCTATATCCAACCATCCAAAGCGCAGCTGCGTGAGGTGCGCGGGCTGAATTCGATCTATCACAACAACTGCATCCAAACATGGTTGGTGCGCTCAAATGGCGAGGCTGAAAATGTTGAAGTTTCCTAAATCCACTGTACTCATCGCAGCTTCTGTGTTTCTGTCCAACCCCGCTTTCGCTGAGAAGTTAGGGTTGGGGCGCGCGGCCTTGCCTGAAGAAATTGCAGCTTGGGACACTGACGTTCGCCCAGATGGCACAGGATTGCCTGTAGGATCTGGCGATGCATTAATTGGCGAAGAAATTTTTGCAGACCAATGCGCTGCATGTCACGGTGACTTTGCCGAGGGCATCGATAACTGGCCAAAGCTGGCAGGCGGTGCGGACACCCTGGACCACGAAGATCCACTCAAAACAGTTGGATCCTACTGGCCATACTTGTCCACTGCATATGACTACATTCAGCGCTCAATGCCCTATGGCAATGCTGGTACTTTAAGCGATGACGATGTTTATTCGATTGTCGCCTATATCCTCTATTCCAATGATTTGATCGACGATGATTTTGTTCTTTCGAACGAGACCTTCTTGGACGTTGAAATGCCAAATGCGGCTGGATTCATTTTTGATGATCGCGCGCAAGCCGAATATTCGCAATGGAGCGGTGATCCTTGCATGGAAAACTGCAAGGCTGAAGTGAAGGTCACTATGCGGGCTATGGTTTTGGATGTGACACCTGAGGAGACCAAAGCCGAGGAGACGACTGCGGTGGTTGATGCAACGCCAGAGCCGGTAGAAGAGGTTGTGGTTGAAGTCGCGGCCTTTGACGCAGAGTTGGCTAAAGCGGGCGAAAAGGTCTTCAAAAAGTGCAAATCTTGTCACCAGATTGGCGATGGCGCAAAGAATAAATCGGGGCCAGTTTTGAATGGTATCTTCGATAATACCGCTGGCGTTGTGGATGGATTCAAATATTCCAAAGTAATGCGCAAAGCAGGCGAGGATGGCTTGGTCTGGAGTGAAACTGAATTGGCAGCGTTTCTTGCTAAGCCTAAGAAATATATGAAGGGCACCAAAATGTCTTTTGCGGGTCTTAAGAAAGAGAAAGACCAGTTGGCGATCGTTGAATTCCTTAAGTCTCTTGAGGATTGATAAGGTGAGATCTCATTTTCAATTGGTTTTGGCACTCGTCGCATCCCTTGCGGCGAGTGCTGGGTGGTCCGAAACATTGGGTGACCCAGTAAAAGGGGCGAAGGTTTTCAAAAAGTGCCAATCCTGCCACCAGGTGGGCGAGGGCGCAAAAAACCGCGTTGGCCCACATCTGAACGGAATTTTTGGCAGCAAAGCCGGAAGTGACCCAACGGCTAAGTATTCAAAGGGGTTGATCCGCGCAGGTGATGATGGGTTGGTGTGGACCCATGAAACATTGGATGCCTTCATCGAGAACCCTAAAGCGCTGGTTTCCAAAACACGGATGAGTTTCCGCGGGATAAAGGGAGCCGATGATCGTTTGGATTTGCTGGCTTATCTGCGCGGGTTTTCAGATGAACCGTCCAATATTCCCGAAGCCGAACCAACAGCTCAAGGCAACTATCACAATCTTGATCCCGCAATCCTCGCGATTGTTGGTGATTCTGAATACGGCGAATACCTCGCAAGCGAGTGCATGACCTGTCACCAGACCAGCGGCGCAAACGACGGTATCCCGGGCATCAATGGCTGGCCGACCGAAGACTTTGTTGTCGCCATGCACGCTTACAAACAAAAACTTAGACCTCACCCTGTCATGCAAATGATGGCTGGGCGATTGTCTGATGAAGAGATCGCAGCCTTAGCTGCGTATTTTAAGGACCTCGAATAGGAGGCCATACTCTGGGAGGAGAAAAACATGAATTTTAACAGACGCTTATTCTTGGGAACCGGTGTTGCCGCAGCAACCACATTGGCTGCACCAAATGTTTTTGCGGCAGGTCACGGCAAGCCACGGGTTGTTGTGGTTGGTGGCGGTGCAGGTGGTGCAACAGCTGCGCGCTACATTGCCAAAGACAGCAAAGGTGCGATTGACGTCACATTGATCGAACCATCCCGCATGTATTACACATGCTTCTTTTCCAACCTGTATTTAGGTGGGATCAAAACCATTGATGATCTTGGCCACTCTTACGGTACTATGGCAGCCGGCGGCGTCAATGTCGTACATGACTGGGCTGTTGGCGTTGATCGTGATGCAAAGACTGTGTCTTTGGCTGGCGGTGGCTCTGTTACATATGACAAGCTGATCCTTTCCCCGGGCATCGACTTTGTTGATGGCGCTGTTGAGGGCTGGGACCTGTCCTCGCAAAACGCCATGCCGCATGCCTATAAAGGTGGCTCGCAAACTGAATTACTGAAGTCGCAGATCGCTGCTATGCCGCAGGGCGGAACCTTTGCAATGGTCGCACCACCAAACCCATATCGCTGCCCTCCTGGCCCATACGAGCGGGTGTCGATGGTTGCGCATTACCTGAAAGCGAACAACCCGACGGCGAAAATTATTGTGGCCGATCCTAAGCCAAAGTTCTCTAAGCAGGGCTTGTTCCAAGAAGGTTGGGCGAACCACTATGACGGTATGATTGACTGGATCGGTGACGACTTTGGTGGTGGCAACGTTTCTGTTGATCCCGATGCGATGACCGTCACAATCGATGGTGATGTGACCAAAGTTGACGTGTGCAACGTGATCCCTGCGATGAAAGCAGGCCGCATTGCTGAATTGGCTGGCGTGACTGACGGCAATTGGGCCCCTGTGAATGCTGCAGATATGTCGACCAAAGCGGATGCTGACGTTTACGTTTTGGGCGATGCCTCCCAACAGGGTGACATGCCGAAATCCGGCTTCTCTGCCAATTCACAGGCCAAAGTCTGTGCCAATGCGGTGCGCGGTGCTTTGACAGGGTCCAAAGTGTTCCCTGCCAAGTTCTCGAACACATGCTGGTCACTGATCGACACCAACGATGGTGTCAAAGTTGGCGCGACCTATGAAGCGACAGACGAGAAAATCTCGAAGGTTGATGGGTTCATCTCGCAAACAGGCGAAACCGCCGAGATGCGCAAAGCAACTTACGAGGAATCTGAAGGCTGGTACGCAGGTATCACAGCCGACATGTTCGGTTAAAAAATGGGGAGCCTTGATTTGGATCAAGGCTCCCGCTCTATCTTTGGGATAGGTTGTTGAATAGGGTATTCATGATAAGATCATATCTACTTGCGGCCAGTGCCGCATTGGCTTTGGCCGCTCCCGCATTTGCGCAGGACAATGCCACAACTTATCCGTTTGACGGCTCTTTTGATGATGCAACCTTTAGCGTGGAAAACGCGATCATTGGTCTGGGGCTGGTGATTGATTACGTCAGCCACACAGGTGAGATGCTGAACCGCACGGCTGGCGATGTTGGCAGTGGTGTCAAGATATTTGAAGCCGCCGATATCTTCTTGTTTTGCTCTGCGGTTTTGTCGCGCAATGTGATGGAGGCTGATCCGATGAACATTGCCCATTGCCCCTATGGCATTTTCGTAGCGGACCGCGCGGGCGAAGTCATTGTTGGCTACCGCAACTATCCCAAGGGACCAATGCAGCAGGTGCAAGCACTGCTTGACGAAATCGTACAAGAGGCTGTGGCGGAATAATGGATTACCAATCGTTTTTCAAAGGGGCGCTTGATGACTTACGCGACCAAGGCAATTACCGCGTTTTTGCCGACCTCGAACGTCATTGTGGGTCTTTTCCCAATGCGACTGCGCGCGGTGCCGATACCGCAGAGGTGACCATATGGTGTTCCAATGACTACCTTGGGATGGGCCAACACCCCAAAGTTTTGTCTGCTATGCATGAGGCGCTTGATCGCAGCGGGGCAGGGGCTGGTGGCACCCGCAATATTTCGGGCACGACACATGACCATGTTTTGTTAGAATCCGAGCTGGCTGACCTGCATGGCAAAGAGGCGGCGTTGTTGTTCACCTCTGGTTACGTATCGAATTGGGCGGCTTTGGGCACCTTGGCCGCACGCATTCCTGATTGTGTCGTCCTGTCCGATGCGCTGAACCATGCGTCGATGATCGAAGGCATTCGCCATTCCAAGGCCGAACGCATGATCTGGGCACACAATGATCTGGCCGATCTGGAGGCCAAGTTGGCGGCACTGCCGTTGGACCGTCCCAAGTTGATCGCCTTTGAGAGTGTTTATTCCATGGATGGTGATATCGCGCCGATCGCGGAAATCTGCGATTTGGCGGATAAGTACAACGCGATGACCTATCTGGACGAGGTCCACGCCGTTGGCCTGTACGGCGCACGTGGCGGCGGAATTGCCCAAGAACGCGGGTTGATGGACCGCCTGACGGTCATCGAGGGAACATTGGGCAAAGCCTTTGGTGTTATGGGCGGATATATTGCTGCCTCAGCGGAGTTGTGCGATTTCATCCGCAGCTTCGCCAGCGGGTTCATTTTCACCACTGCATTGCCGCCAACCGTGGCGGCAGGTGCTGCTGCGTCGATCCGTCATCTAAAGACCAGCCAGACGGAGCGAGACGCGCAAAAGGTCAAAGTGGCCCAAGTCCGCGCGCGGCTTGAGGCGCTTGGCATTCCGCATGTGGACAACCCCAGCCACATCATTCCGGTGATGGTGGGCGATCCGGTCAAATGCAAATACATCTCGGATGTGTTGTTGAAGGATTATGGCATCTACATCCAGCCGATCAACTTCCCAACCGTTCCTAAAGGCACAGAACGGTTGCGGATTACGCCGTCGCCTGTCCATTCAGAGGCGGACATTGACCATCTGGTAAATGCACTTGGTCAGCTTTGGGAGCAATGCCAACTGGCGCGGATGCCTCAGGCGGCGCAGTAACCCTTTTATACATTCGAAACCGCCTATTGTAGCTGTTACGGGTGCTTATTCAAACTCCATCTGCTCATAGACGCGCCCGGCGTTTTTAGTCGCCAGTTCTTCAAATGTATCAAGATGAGCATATGGGGTTTGATCCACATAGTATGCTTCTGCCAAATCACCGTCATCTTCCAATTGGGCACCAATCTTTTCGCGCAGATAGATCAAATAATCGCGGGTATACCTGCGAACCTGATCCATGTTTGTGGGATGCCCGTGTCCGGGAATGACGTAGGTCGCGTTTAGGATCTCAAATTTGGTATCCCAAGTTTCAATCCAATCCGCTGCAATCGTATGTTCGAAAATTGGCAGCATACGTTCGTGAAACGCCATGTCACCCGCGATTACTAGGCTATGTTGTGGAAGCCAGATCACTATATCACCAGCGCTGTGCGATGGCCCAAGGTAGCGCGCCTCGATTTTCATGCCGCCCATTTCGACGGCATAAATATCATCGAAAGTCAGAGACGGCAGGACAACTGTCGTCTTGTCCGCTCGCTCTTTCAGGCGCGCTTGGGCTGCGCGTAAAGATTGCGCCCCTCTGTTCTCGAATTCAGTGGCAGCATCTTCATGAGCAATGATTTCGACGTCTTGTTCAACCCAATAAGAATTGCCCAGCATGGCGTGACCTTGACCATTTTCATTGAGCACCAACTTGACGGGTTGTTCAGTGATTACTTTGATTTCTGTATGTAACGCCGCAGCCAACTGATAAGATCCACCGCCATTAATTACGACAACACCGTCACCCGTGATGATAAAACTGAGGTTGTTGTTGTGGCCTGCATTTTCATAAGTCGGTGGGGCAGTGGCCCCAATCGCGGAAAATACATTTGGTATGACTTCTACTGGTTTCGAATAAAGGACAGAGGCGGGATATTGATCTGGTATGTCTTCGCTTGCATATGCTGGGCAAGCGATCATCGCGCAGACGAGGGCCAAATTCTTTATCATCAAGCGTCGGCCACAAAGGCATAGCCATCTGCGGTTTTATCAACGTGTCCGAGGCCGTTACCGGCTAGGTGATAGCCGATCACTCGGGTCTTTTCGTGTGCCAACTGATCCATCAAGGCAACACGTGTCGCCGCGGCTGTTTCTGGATCCTGATCCGAGCCCGAAATCCACTCTGGTTTTGCGAATGCGATGTGGTCGTTGCCAATGCAATCACCAAGGATCATTACCGCTTCTGTACCGTGACGAACCTCGATCGCCATATGACCAGGAGTGTGGCCTACTGTAGCGCGGGCGGCGACACCGCTCATGATCTCTTCGCCATCATTGAAAAATGACATCTGGTCTTCAATCATTGCAAGTCTACGCTGTGCTCCCACTGCAAAGGATGCGCGGGCCTCTCCGATATTGTTGACGGTGTTTGGGTCCATCCAGTAGTCCCATTCGACCTTGCCAATCATATAGTTCGCTTCAGGGAATAAAGGGTCGTCAAAATCATCAAGTAACCCCCACAGGTGATCAGGATGGGCGTGGGTGAATACGATGTCAGTGATGTCTTCTGGAGCCACGTTCAATGCTTCAAGCGATTCCTGTAAGATTCCAGAGTTTGGTGAGAAATCAGGCCCAGACCCTACGTCAAACAACACGGTCTTGTCTTCATGGCGCATCAAAGTAACGTTGCAAGGAGGCGCGAGAACCTCGTGCGATTGGCCATACTTTTTAAGAATAGGCAGCAGTTCGTCTTGCGGCATTGGATCGAAAATGAACCCGCCGGGCAAAGTTAATGAGCCATCACTCACGACATCAATTCGAATATCGCCCAGTGAAAGTTCAGCATGAGCGAGTCTGGCTGGCAAGCCAAATGCTGTGCTGGCAGTTAGCGCAGCCCCGCCTTTAAGAAACTGTCGTCTTTCTAATGCCATGCTTGCTTCCAATTCATTCTGTAATATGAATATGAATGATTGTTTGACTTGGGGCAAGCTATATTGAATGAGGCAAGCTATATTGAATTTGCTTTAAAGCACTGACGGATTTGTGACGGCAACATCAGTTTATCGTGGTTGATCCTTTCAACAATTACGCGGGTCGATCGAGGCTTGAAACGGGCCCTCTGAGTTATTGGAGCTGTCGCTTAGGTAGATTACTGCTGATCGGGATAGACACCCGCGGGCAGACTAAGATGGGGGTCTTCGAATAGATCAACGGATTTTAAATGGAGGCGGTGTAAATTGTATGTTTAAAATCAATAATTTACGTGGCGAAATTTTTGGTGTGTGCGCAAGTGTGTTTTTGGTGTCATTTTAAGTGTAGGGCGGAAATGCTGTGTTGGACACGGTAGTCTTAAGAGTTTGATTCTAACACACTGTTCAACATTCAAAAAGACGCAAGACTGGACACGGACTAAATAAAATGGACGTTCACTCGGACTATTGTTTATGGCCGAAGTGCGGGACAGAGCGGGCATTCAGTTACCAGTCTTTGCTGACGCAGCATCCACTCGCAAGCGCAGCAAGTTTTTGGTGCGGTGCAGCCTATGTCGCCGAACCGGTCATTCAAAGCGACGGCGAGCCCCTGATTTTGAACCGCTCTTTTGCTGTAGCAAGGAGCTACAATCAGATTGTGGATTGCCTCTATCCAACTCGTCGCTTCAACCCTGAAGATTACGGGCGACAGGCTGTATCGTTACTTCGACACCGAGAACGGTTGTCCCAGCCAAGTTGCCCGCGGCGGTCCCAGTCCAAGCAACCAGAACGCCGGCCGCTGATCGCGTCATCCTAGGAAATCCCACCGACTCTCTCCCACGGTTGATGTGGAGGGCTTGCGGCGAAGAGCATCCGCTCTCTGGCGAGACTCGGCACATGACTATTGCTTCCCCGTTGTTCGCATACTCCAACCAAAGTGCAAGTGCCGTTCCGTCAGGCATCAGCAAAACATCCACACGACCTGCAGGCGACTCAAGATCGAGCGGCAACGGCTTCTCAAATGAGCCACCCCCATCCTTTGAGAAAGCAATCCGAACCTTTGCGTCACCATTGGCACCGGTGAACCAGACCACGGCGGCATTCGTCCCTAACGCATCCACGGCCGGACCGTTGACGGGGCAGCCCGCTATTTCCCAAGCATCAGAGTGGATTGACTTAGGCAGTGTCCATCCACCTTCGGTCAATCTAACAACCGAAATATCGCGAATTTCTTCCGCTGTTCGGTCTCTGTAGACCGCAATGATGTCACCTGCTTCGTTGTGGACTGCGGATGTCTGGCAGCACGTACATGCCCGAAGGTCTAACAGGCTTTCCGGCCCCATTGATCCGTCTGGGGAAATGCGACGTGCGCGGACCTGCATTGCATTCTCGAAGCTGTCGTCTATGGCTTGACTATCGTAGGCCCGTCCATCCAACCAAAGAGCTGTCAGGCCGCCGCTTTGGTCAGGGACCAGCGAAACGAAACCATGTTCACGTTGTGACCGATCATCGTGGGGAATGATGGGCGCTGTCCAGTTCAGGCCCTCATCGGAAGAGAATGCGATGTTTACATCGTACTGGTAGTCGTCCGTTCCGTTCAGTTCCAGCCAATGCGCTGCAAGCGTGCCATTGGTTAGCGCAACTACTGACGGAAAATCGGCCCAGTTAACGAACATCGAGGCAGACTGATGAATGCTGCGCGCAGGCGACCATTGGTCATCGTCCAGCACGGCCATCCTGACTGCCGTGTCAGTTCCAATCTCTTCGGTCCAACTCAGGACGATACGGCCATCCTTTAGGATGGCAAGGGAGGGTTCTCTCGCGTTCAGGCCGACCGGGGGATCAAGAACGGTGAGGTTAAACATTGCACTTTCTTGGGCGTGACCAAGGGAGACGATCCCAAAACAAAGACTGGCACCAAGTAGCAAGGGCAGGACCAGTCGATTTCGACCCGGCTTTACCAATGCGTGCCCTGCGCGTTGTGGCAATCGTTCTCTAGCTTTCCGAAACCGCTGCAAATCTCTTCCTTTCATCCGCATCTGCGATTCAATTGATCCCATTCGCACGCTGCAATGCACGAATGTAGGCCACAATATTGAGAACATCTTCATTCGTCACGCCTTCAACTGCTGGCATGTTACCGAATTTCCAATGGTGCGCCCGAACGCCATTTTGAGCCGCAAGGACAAACGCCATGTCGCCGTGGTGGCTCGGTTCATAAATTTTGTGTACGAGCGGTGGTGCAACGCCGTCCTGACCCTGCCCATTGACGCCGTGGCAGGACGCGCAGACCACATCGTAGGCACGCTTGCCAAGCTGCTCTTGCTCCTCGAAGCTGGGAGGCAACTTGACGGCTGCAAGCGCACCTGCGGGAAGCGCCATGCCTTCACCAACCTGATCGCCTGTATTGGAATTGGAGGTCTGCATGACGTACCATCCTGCCGCAGCAACGGCGATCAGAGCAAAAAATATTGCTGCCCATTTCATTCTAACAAACTCCCTCATGATGTTGCGATGGCCCCATGTCCCCGGAAGGGCAAACCTGGTTTCCCAATTGGTTCATGGCCCGGCAGTTCGAATGCTCGCGCATGAGGCTCTTGGCCTTTGCCATTGGCGGCGTCCACTAAAGTCACTGGGAACGTCAGCGACGCGACAAAAGCACAGGTTCTGATGAACGTCTTCATGATCAATTCCTCCGCATTGCTTGGTTTTTCTGGAATTGGTTTGCTTGCTCAGACCAAGCGTCGAAGCGAAAGGGGCCAGGGCGTATGCCCCGGCCCCATGTGCTCTGTACTCACTTCATCTGTGTGACGGTCAGCTTGCCTTTGAGTCGTTCAGCGACGAACTCGATGTCCTGGCCTTCGGACATGTTAGCGATCGTCGCCTCGTCCGCGCGGAACACCATGGTCATTGCTGGCATGTCGAGGTTCACCAGAGGGCCGTGGCTGATCGTGACCTTGCCGGCCTTTGCGTCGATTTTCTTAATCTTACCCGTCGTGAACTCCACATCTACTTGTGCCATCTGTTCACCGACTGTGATCGGGCCATGCATTCCGGATTCGTAGTGGCCCGGGATCAGGCACGCGAACTCAAATGTGCCTTCGTTTGCAAACTTCCAAATGACCTCACCTGTGCCACCCTCGTCAAGGCGCACTGAGTTTGGGTCGTCATGTTCCATGTCCATCTTGGCCATGGCTTCCTTGTGCTCGGCATTGCCTTCGATGGTGTCGATTACGAATTCGTGCTCCAACTCCCCCTTGTTCATCACGTTAAAGCGGATGGTTTCGCCCTTCGCGATCTCAAGTGACGCAGGTTCGAAGATCATGTCGCCATCGTCGGTCTCCCGCATGGTGACGTCGATTGTCCGGTCGACCTTGGCAGGATCACCCGGCATGCCGATCATCATTTCCGCGTGCTTGTCGGCATGATCGTCGTTGTGTCCACCGTCATGTGTGCCTGCGGCGAATGCCGGGGCGGAAAGCGTGAATGCCAGTGCGGATGTCAAAAGTAGGTTTTTCATTGTTTTTCCTGTAGTTGGAGTTGATTTCAATCTCGTGGGGCCGATCAGCCCTTCGACATTGGTTTTGGTGTTAGCAGTGTCTTTGGACTGTTGTTTGAGGCAAACTCGGGCAATTCACCTGTCCATTCGTAAGCCTGCTCGCCCGGAGGGTTTTCGTACCAACCGGGATCGGAGTAATCGTCCGCGTCGATGCCGTCCCGCACCTTCACGACCGAAAACATGCCGCCCATCTCGATGGGTCCGTACGGGCCCCAACCCGTCATCATCGGGATGGTATTGTCGGGTAGCGGCATTTCCATTTTTGCCATGTCCCCCATGCCGGACATGCCCATCGGCATGTATTCCGGCTGGAATTGACGGATCTTCTGGGTCAGCGGCTTCTTGTTCACCCCGATGAACGTCGGCACGTCATGGCCCATGGCGTTCATCGTATGGTGCGATTTGTGGCAATGGATCGCCCAATCTCCCAGATGATCGGCGACGAATTCGTAGGCGCGCATCGCACCTACGGGAATGTCGATGCTGACCTCCGGCCACTGTGCTTCAGGCGGCACCCAGCCGCCATCCGTGCAGGTGACCTTGAAGTCATAGCCGTGCATATGGATCGGGTGGTTCGTCATCGTAAGGTTCCCAACCCGTACTCGCACCCGGTCGCCCTTGTTCACGACCAGCGGATCGATGTCGGGGAAGATCCGGCTGTTCCAGGTCCAAAGGTTGAAATCCGTCATCGTCATGATGCGGGGTACATAGGTACCCGGATCGATGTCGAAAGCATTCAGCATGATCAGGAAATCACGATCCACCGGCATGAATGTGGGATCCTTGGGGTGGACCACGAACATGCCCATCATC
>Ga0206129_10002481_pt1 | contig 22777 bp, 15 predicted proteins | sample Helgoland_Spring_8_FD_148616 | JGI IMG/M metagenome (GOLD analysis project Ga0206129, IMG submission 148616) | Pelagic subsurface seawater microbial communities from Kabeltonne, Helgoland, North Sea - Helgoland_Spring_Bloom_20160502_2 | ecosystem: Environmental > Aquatic > Marine > Epipelagic ...
CCTCGACTACACAACCCCATGGGCGAACTACTCACCCACGCAAGAACAGCTTGAAGCCGCCTAGGCATGACCTTGGGGCTACCCGCCCCAAACCCCGGCAAGCTGAGCCAGCTTGACCGCCCCGCCCTCCTCAAAGACCAGATCACGACATCAATAAAACCCAAAATTTACTGGCAACGGTAAGGGAACCACTTCACTTTTTTTAGTTTGGATTTCTTGGTTTTATGCTGCCTTTTTACAGGTTGCCGGACGATAGATTTCCCATGGCCTGGAACCGCCCAGCGAGTCGTGGGGACGCCACGTGTTGTAGCGCTTGAACGAGTCCTCTAGGATCGTTTCCAGTTCCGGTAATATGGAGAACTCGCGCAGGTGGAGTTCGTCGTATTTGATGGTTCTCCACAATCCGGGGCCATGCGGTAGTCCGGCGACAAATACGTTCTCGTTTTTACGAAAATAGGGGCCGCAGGCAGGATCCGGTTAGAGCGGCATGGATCTCGGAGAGCTCTACTGTTCGTGTTTTTCTTTCCGAGTCTTCCTCCAGCGCGTGTTTCAGCGCGATGATGAGCAAATGGGACTGCGACTCGATGGCGACGTCGAGAGATTCAGGAAAGGCGGCATCGAGAAGTGTGATACCTACATCAGTGGGCTCAATCAGTTCTTCCGCCCAGCCGAGTATCGTATCGATGGGTGATTGGTCTGGAAATCGCTCGGAGATGAGAGCGTGGATATCGCTGCGCTTCTGGACATTCATGAGCAGCGCGAGAAAAAAGCGATGATCCGGATTGTCGATGTGGTAGCGCATCTGGGAGATGGTTTCGCGGCGAAGGCATTCGGCCAGAGTATCGGCAACTCCTGTCGCGAGTTCACCGTGTCTTTTTTGAAACATCGCAAGAACGTGATCCCACTCGTCGAGAGCCTGAAGGCGGTTCATGGTGTGGCGCAGGATGTTGAAGCCTCGCTCGAAATCCAGGCTCTCGATCATTTCCCTCACCAGTATTGCGTATCTGGGGTGGTCGAGAGTTTCGATTACGTCGAGGAGTTGCTTGCGACGCATTGTCAGGTCATCCACGTGAAGCGGGTTGATCGCGATGTGAGGTGGCAGGTAATTATACTGCGGTCCGGTGCCGGGATCGTGATGGGTGCGGATCACCACGGTCACGGAGGGCGTATCGAGGTGGAAGAGGGAGTGAATACATTCCCGGCCGGAGGTGATGGGGACGGTGCGTCCGGTTTCAAGCAACTCGATCTGCTTCATGCGGAGCTCGCCGATGCGTATATGTGGAGTGACTGCCCGGGCATCCACGAAGTCGAATTCGGAATGCACACTGGATCCCTGCATAACATGGAACGCTCCGGAGAATTCGTGTTGATGGATTTCGGTGGTTCCCTCCATCCAGAAAAGGATCTGAATGTAAAATCGAGTATCGTTAAAGGCCACCAACTCGGGTTGACCGAACCCGGATTGACTCTGAAAAGGTTGTTCGTCGTTGACTAGGAACTCGTGAATCATCTCCTCGATTTCGACGTTCTCAGACGGCGGAGCTTCATCGATGGCGATACGGGCAAGCTCCGGAAACGCTTCGAGCGAGAAATTCTGCTGCCGCCAGCGTTCGAGGACGCTGCGTCCAAGCTTTTCAAAATAGGAATTCATGCGACCACATCCTGCGTTAAACCAACGCTGCCCTGCAAGGGACAAGAATCAAGGAGAGGTCAATGATACCAAGTGCGCATTGCAACATCCCCCCAGATGCAGAGCTGTGAGACGTCGTTTTCCGGGCGTGCCACGGGCGTCGCGACGCGCTCAGTTTTCGCCACTCTCGCCGGGTTCCACGCTCTTGTCGCGAAAAGCGAGGAAGAACAGAATAGCGATGGCACCGGCCATGCCGGCGGGTAGCAGCCAATAGGCTTTCCAGAGTTCGGAAGTTTTCGAGAGCAAGGTGGCATCGACTCCTGCAGGCATGTCCACGGCGAACATGTTGGCGAGCTGTTGGGCGTAGGTGAAGGCCTGCTCGCCGCGCGCGGCTCCGATGGCAGCAGTGAGTTCCTTCGAGAGGTCGACGACCGGAGCGAGCTTGTAAGCGGCGAACTTGAAGCCAATGAACATGCCCACGCCCTGGGTAAAGAACACCAGCATGCTCTGCACCTGACCACGGATCGCCTTGGGGGCGGCTGCGTCGGCATACATGAAGCCGGTGACGAAAAAGAAATCGTAGCAAATGCCGTGGAGGGCGATGCCCGCGAAGAGCATCCAGACGACCTGATCGGGTGCACCGTAGGCGAAAAGCAGGTCCCGAGCCACCCAGGCAAGCATGCCGATGAAGATCATCCATTTCACGCCGAGTTTGCGGAAGAAGAACGGCACCAGCAGCATGAAGAAAATTTCGGACATCTGGCCGACGCTCATCGCGGAAACGGGTTGCTGGAAGCCCATGTCAGCGAGAAATCCGGAGGTATTGGAGTAGTAGTAGCCGAGCGGGATACAGATCAGCGTTGAGCAAAGCATGAACACGAAGAACGACGGCTTGGTGAGCATTTTGAAAGCATCGAGCATGAGCAAGCCGCGCATGTTGATCGGTTGCCCGGCGGAGGGCGGCGGGGTGTGAGGCAGGGTGAAACTGAACACTCCGAGGACCACGGAGCTAATGCCCGCCATCCAGAAGAGATTGACGCTGGCAGACCAGCCGAGGAATCCGGCGACGAGACCCGCAGCGATCCAGCCGATGGTGCCCCAGACACGGACTTTCGGGAAGACCTCCTGCGGTAAATTGCTGAACACGATGGTGTTGCCCAGGCCGAGCGTGGGCATGTAGCAGAGCATGTGGCCAGTGAAGAGCCAGAAGACCTTGGTAGCATCACCTGCGGCCACTGCCGCTGGCACCATCAGCATGAGTCCGCCGCCAATTAGCAGCAGCACTCCCATGACCCGCTCCGAAGAGAAAAACCGATCGGCCACCAGCCCTAAGAACAGCGGAGCGATCATCGCCGCGACGGGTGCCGTGATGTAGGAATCGCCGATGATCGAGGCCATGCCGTTGCCGCCGAGGACCAGATAGAGAGTGACGAACCAAGCACCCCAGATGAAGAACTGGAGGAACATCATCACCGAGAGGCGGACGGTGGCGGACGATTGAGTGGAGGACATGGCTGGGTGGTTTTGAGATGGGTAGATGATTTAACCGCAGATTACGCGAATTTGCGCAGATGGCTTCGGAAGTGGATTCGGAAGTGGACGCATTCCAGGGCGATTGAAATCTGCGTTTTTATGCCCTTTGGGTGCATCTACGAAATCTGCGGTTCAAAATAGGAATCGGTATCAAAGTTCCTTGATCCAAACGTTCGCGAAGTCGATCGCGGCACCGTGGTGCTGGAAGCCGATCGGGCCCTCGGCAGGGATACCGGGGAGCTGGGCGTCCTTGATGACGGTCTTGCCGTTGAGGTTCACGGTGAGGAGGTCGCCTTTGAGGGTGATCATGGTTCGGTTCCATTCGCCGAGCGGCTTGTCGGCGTTCATCTTCGGAGTGACGCCGGCTTTGACCTCGGGCGACATTTTTTTATCGGTGCGGTAGCCGTAGACCTCGCCGGAACCGACGGGCCAGTTCCATAGGTTGACCTGGCTTTTCGAATTGCCACGCAGGTAGATACCGCTGTCGAGTTCTTCAACCTTGGCGCTGCCCTTCTGTGAGCCGTCGGCAAGGATGAGCGGACGATCCATCATCGGTCCACGGCCGCTCCAGCGCCAATCGCAGACGAGGGTGAAATCCTTGTAGGGCTTTTCACTCCACAGATCCTTGGTCGAACCGGGCTTGCCGTTGTGCTTGATGATTCCGTTGGAGGCCGTCCAGTTGGTGATATCCTCCCCGTGCTTCCAGCCGCTGAGTGTCTTTCCGTCGAAGATTTTTGTGAAGCCCGCCGCCTTGACGCCCGCCTCGTTGGCAGCCGGTGCGATCTCGCCGATATTGATGTTGCGGAACGAGACCTTGTCGCCATGACCCAGCCAGCCGATATGCCCGGAACGACGCTTAACTCCGGCATGCTTCGGGTTTTTCTCCGAAAGCTTGTCGAGATCGGCAGTGAGGACGACGGCCCCGTTGACTTCGACCGTCACGGAAGGGCCGTTGACGGTGACACGTTCGCGGTTCCACTCACCCACGGGCTTCAGGAATCCCTGCTTGGCGGCTTGCAGGGTGTAGATACCGGCGTGGAACTGGTAATCCTTGAGATCCTTGTACTTCGGTGCGGTGCTGTCGAGAATCTGAATTTCCAGCCCCGTGTATGAGCTGACGCCGGTTCCCGGATAGTTGATGCCGAGGCCGTTGTTGGCACCGGCCGTGAGCTTGAACTCGAAATCCAGGACGTAGTTCGCGAAGGTCTCCTCGGTGATGAGGTTCTTGCCCTTCGAGCTGCAGACGATGGCACCGTCCTCGACGACGTAGCCCTTGCCCTTCCAGCCAGTGAGATCCTTGCCGTTGAAGAGCGAGCGCATGACCGCACCCTCCTGGGCTAGACAAGCGGAGCCGCAGACGAGTGCGGCGATGGGTGCAATCCTAAGTAGTGTTTTCATAAAAGTTAGAGGTCGATGGTTTTCCCGGTGCGGAAACTCTCATCCGCAGCAACTACAATACGCATGGAAGCAATCGCATCATCCATGTGGTCGGAGAGGTCGGTATCGTTACGGATGGCATTGAGGAAAAACTCCTGCTCGCGGTGGCAGAGGCCATCGTGATCCGGCTCGTCGTCGAGGCGGAGCGTATCGTCAGCGCGGGCGAACTTGCCTTCGGCATCGAGTTCCGAATGGTGGATCCGCAGCGCCTGGGTCTGGGTGTGGGCGTCGACGTTCGCGCTCTGGCCTTCGGCGGCGGCCTTGTCGGCGACGATGGAGACGCAGCCTTTCGGCCCCACGACATCTTTCACGAAGAACGCGACCTCGCTCATCATCGGGCCCCAGCCGGCTTCATACCAGCCGACCGATCCGTCCTCGAAGGTTACTTGCAGCGCGCCGTAGTTAATTTTCCCCTCCGGCAGTTCATCCGTCAGGCGGGCGCCGATTCCGGAAACGCGGATCGGCTTGGAGCGGGTCATCTGGCACATCACATCGACGTAGTGGACGCCGCAATCGACGATAGGCGAGATCGACGACATCAGGTTCTTGTGGGTATCCCAGTTGGATTCTGAGGATTGCTGGTTGAGGTTCATGCGCATGACCAGCGGCTTGCCGAGAGTCTGGGCGACCTCGATGAATTTGATCCAGCTCGGGTGGTGGCGAAGGATGTAGCCGATCACCAGCTTGCGGTTCGTCGCGCGTGCCTTGGCGACGATTCGTTCCGCGGCGACGACGGTTTCCGCCAGCGGTTTCTCGATGAACACGTGGCATCCCGCATCGAACGCGGCTTCGGCGAAGGCGGCATGGGTGTCGGGATAGGTGGAGATGGAAACCGCATCCGGCTTCGAGACTTTGAGCGCTTCCTGAAAATCTGCGAACTCCGGATAAGCGCCGCCCAGCTCCTTGTTCAGCGCGGCGCGGCTTTCCGGCGAGCGGGTGACAATTCCGCAGATTTCAAATCCGGGAAGGCGGTGATAAGCAAGTGCGTGCGAGCGACCCATGTGGCCTGCGCCCGCGCAGAGAATTCGGATCGGTGATGGCATGGTGGGGATCTTGTTACGCCGGGGAGCGGGAATCAAACGCCGAATTCGTTGGGATTTCCGCCACTTCCCCGCCCCCACGCGCAAGGCGTGACAATCCGATCGTGGTGATTTACCACATTCGTATGCTTACCCAAATCCACCTCGAACGCTGGGCTGAAGTGCTCGTCCGGCACGCAACCGACATCCAACCGGGAAAGGTAGTGCGCATCAATGCTCAACCGACCGCCGAACCCTTGCTTGAGGCGGTTTACCGGAAGGTTCTGGAGGCCGGTGGGCATCCGGTCGTGAACTGCCGGCCGGAATTCCTCGGCGAGGCCTTCTACGAACTCGCCAATGGCGAACAGCTCGACTGGGCGAATCCGTTCGCGCTCCATGAAACGGAAATCATCGACGCTACGATCAATATCAGCGCGATCACAAATCTCAAAGCTCTGGACAAATTCGATACAGCAGTAACGCAGCGGGCGGCGCGGGCGCAGAAGGATTCACGCGAACTCTTCTTCCAGCGGGCGGCGGTGGCGGACGACCCGTCCATCGACTCGGAGCTGGCTCCCCTGCTCTGGTCCACCACCCTTTTTCCCACCAACGCTTATGCACAGGACGCGGGAATGAGCCTCAGCGACTACAGCGCCTTCGTGGTCCGCGCCTGCCAGCTCGACCAGGAGGATCCGGTTGCTTTCTGGCAGAGCCTGGATCGCTGGCAATGCGAGCTGGCCGAAAAACTGATGGCCGGAAGCGAATTGCATTTCCAAACACCCGCCGGAACTGACCTCAGGGTCACCACCGCCGGGATGCGCTGGCTCTCCAGCCCCGGGCGGAAAAACTTCCCCGACGGCGAGGTCTATTCCGGCCCCAACTTGGATGCGGAAAATGGCGGTGCGGAGGGCGTTGTATTTTTTGACAAGCGCTGCGTTTACCAGGGACACGCCGTGCGCAATGCACGCATCGTCATGGAAAAAGGCCGGGCGACGGAAGTCAGCGCCGAGGAGGGCGAGGATTTTCTCATCTCCATGCTCGACCAAGACGAGGGCGCGCGCCGGATCGGCGAGGTGGCCTTCGGCACGAACCGTGCGATTTCACAACCCACCGGACAGATCCTCTACGACGAGAAGATGGGAGGCTCGTTCCACATCGCGTTCGGCGCGGGCTATCCGGAAACCGGCAACGTCAACAAGAGCGCGCTGCACTGGGACCTAATCGCCGGGCTCGGCGAAGGCTCGCGGGTGACCTTGGACGGCAAGCCGTTCTGCATCGACGGCAAATTCGTCGAGATGCCGCCGGAAGTGACTTGGCTGTGATCAACCGGGTGCCGCAGGCTTTGGACTGCTGGGATTCTTATTCCCAGCTCTCACGGAAAGCGCCGTTGATCGAAGCGATAGGTAGCTACCGAACCTTATGGTTCGGCAGAGCACAACCCGAAAGCTGCGGATAAGAACCGCAGCAGTCCAGAGCCTCCGGCGGTTCAAGGCATCAGCCCATCCGCTTGATACCGAGCGGATTCGCAGCCTGGAGCTCCGGCGGAAGCGCGGCGTCCGGGAAGCTCTGCCATGCGACTGCGCGGCAGAAGCGGTAGATCGCCATGGTTCCGACAGAAGTGCTGCGGCCATCGGAGGTCGAAGGGAACGGCCCGCCGTGAACCATACTGGAGCAGACTTCCACGCCGGTTGGGAAACCGTTGAAAATGAGGCGGCCGGCACGTTGCTGCAGGGCAGCGACAAGGCTCGTGTTTTCTGCGAGTTCCTCGTCACTGGCTTGAAGGGTGGCGGTGAGCTGGCCTTCGAGGCCGGCGATGGCGGATTCGATTTCCGCAAGGCTGCCGCGGACGATCAGTGCACCGGGGCCGAAGAGTTCGCCCTGGAGGGTTTCATTGCCGACGAAGTCCGCGATGGAAACGGTGTACACGACAGGCGAAGCCTGTCCGTGACCCGCGTCGTTGCCACAGCGGGCAAGCGTTTCAACGCCGGCGGCGGTGGCGAAGCTTCCTGTAGCTTCGGAAAATGCACTGCAGATCGAGGCATTGAGAAGTGTGGCGGGTGAGCCGGCCTCGACGAGTTCCTTGAGGCGGGCGAGGAATTCATCGCCTTTGTCTGCCGGGAGGAAAACCAGACCGGGATTGGTGCAGAACTGTCCGGCGCCGAGGGTGAGAGAACCGTAGTAAGCTTCGGCCAGTGCAGCCTCGCCGCGTGCAAGCGCACCGGGAAGGATGACGAGCGGGTTGACCGAACTCATTTCCGCATAGACCGGGATTGGCTGCGGGCGAGCTGCTGCCGATGCCATCAGCGCGGTGCCTGCGGCACGAGATCCGGTGAAGCCGACTGCCTGCGTGACAGGGTGTTTCACCACAGACTGGCCGATCGTGCGACCACCTCCGTAGAGCAGCGAGAAGACGCCTTCTGGCATTCCACATTCCTGTGCCGCCGCAACGACTGCGGTTGCGACAATCTCCGCAATTCCCGGATGGGATGCGTGGGCGATGACCACCACCGGGCAACCGGCGGCAAGTGCAGACGCGGTGTCGCCACCGGCCACGGAGAATGCGAGGGGGAAATTGCTGGCGCAGAAAACCGCGACTGGACCGAGCGGGCGAAGCATCGAGCGCAGGTCAGGCTTCGGCACGGGAGCACGATCTGGCTGGGCGAGCTCGATCCGAGCATCGACCCATGAACCTTCTTCCAAAAGTGCGGCGAACATCCGGAGTTGGCCAGTGGTCCGTCCGGTCTCTCCGCGCATGCGGCCTTCGGGCAACCCGGTTTCCAACGGGCCGCGGGCGGCGATGTCCTCCACGGAGGCCTCGATCTTATCGGCGATGGTGCGGAGGAACCCGGCACGAGTTTTTCCAGAAAGTGCGGAATATGTTTGAAAAGCCGAGGCGGCGAGAGACATGGCCTTCTCCACTTCCTCCCCGGTGGCGGCGAGATATTGAGGGGCGAGCTTTTCGCCGGTCGCCGGGTTCACCGCCTGGCTGCATGCCTGGCTGCCGGTGGAGCGTGAAAATCCAATGAAAGAGGTGCCTGATAGCTGAGTGTTCATATATCTTGTTTGGTTGGGGCTACTGGAGCCGTGGTGACGTCCTTCTCTACCATGAGAGGCCGAATGGCAAGAGGACTTTGGGCTGTGCCGCCATTCGCGCATTCATTTCGCCAGGGCGCCCACACTAGGGAGATCCCGGCAAGGTAAGCAGAACTGGATATGGGATTTGAACCGCCAAGTAAGAAAAGTTCACCAAGTTTTTCAAAGCCAAACGCTTTCTGAACAGAAATCTTCAGCCAAAAAGACTCTCTTGAGATCTTTGCTCTCTTGGACTTGGTCAGGACGATCAAGTCCAAGAGAGCAGGAAAGATTGGATTTGCCACAAAAAGCACAAAAGACACAGAAACTTGGGAAGTGTGCCTGCTTGAATCGGGTCTCATTCCTTCCTGATGTCCTGTTTTTGGATCACTGATCCGAAAAATCCTCCTTTTTGTGCCTTCTGTGCCTTTTGTGGCGAAAATTCTCCCTAACTTGATCGCCCTGTGGACTTGGTGAACTTTTCTTACTTGGCGGTTCAATCTCTTGAAAAACCCCTAACCTAGGCGCCCTCTCATTTCGCGCCTTTTAATTTCTTGATAACCCTTCGCAGTTCACCACGTTTCCGGGTGATCCCCCAAATTATGAAATTTTTCCACCGCACAATACTTCATCTTTGCGTCGGCGCAGTTTGCAGCGCCTTGTCCGTCGCCGCCGCCGAAGCACCGCGTCCGAAACTCCAGATCATCAACGGCAGCGATGAGTTGGTGGAGATTCTATGGCTGAGCGAAGGCGGCAAACGCATCCCCAACGGCGTGGTCGAGCCCGGAAAGGACAATATCATCACCACGACTCTCGGGCATCGCTTCGCTGTGGTAGGAAAAAAAAGCGGCACGGAGTTTACCTTGGAGAGCGAAGTGCTGGTGCAGGGATTCCGTTTCGATCCTGCCGGCAAGGACGGCATTCCGAAATTCTACACCCAGCGGGTTGATGTCGACGGCTTCCCCATCGTTGCGTCGGCCGACGTAAACCCATATGCGCTAAAAGAATCCGCATTCATTGTCCGCCAGATGCTAGCCAAGCGTCCGGATGTGCGCGTGGCGCTGGTAAAGAGCGGGGCGCGGCTGTGCATCATCGGATACAAGCAATTCACCACCGACCTGCCCGAGTTCTCCCATTTCGGAGAGGGCGAAAAAGATCGCTATCCCGGTGTCAGCGGCAAGGACTTCTGGGACGCGCGGGCCCGCGGCACAGGCGGCAGCCCGACGGATCCCTTCTGCACCTGTGCGGAGGAGAACATGCTCGGCTATCCCGGGGATCCCTACGAAAAGGAAAACATCCTGATCCACGAGTTCGCCCACTGCATCCACCTGCGGGGGATGAGCAATGTGGATCCCAGCTTCGACAAGCGCCTCAAAGTCGCTTTCTACAAGGCCATGGCGGCGGGACTCTGGAAGGACAAATACGCGGCGACCAACCACTTCGAATATTTCGCCGAAGGCGTGCAGTCGTGGTTCGGCAACAACCGGGTGAACGACCACGACCACAACCACGTCGATACCCGTGCCGAGTTAATCGAATATGACCCCGGACTTGCGGCGTTCTGCAGGGAGGTCTTCGGCGACACCGAGATCACCTACACCAAGCCAGCCACTCGGCTCACGGGTCACATGGAGGGCTACGATCCGGCTAAGGCGCCCACCTTCGCCTGGCCGGAACGATTAAAAAAGGCCAAGGCCGCAATCAAGGCCGCAGCGATCGAGGCGGACAAAAAGTAGGGCACGCCGAGGGGTGATTTTTTTCGGTGGAGAAAACCGCCGGAGGCTTTGGACTGCTGCGGTTCCTATCCGCAGCTCTCTGGGTAAGTGTGATTAAATAAAAACGACAGGTAGTAACCAGCTCCAGCTATCAACGACGCCGCCCCCAAAAGCTGGGAATAAAGAATCCCAGCAGTCCAAAGCCTGCGGCGCCTGCCTGCCGTTGGGTTCGATGATTTAGTTTTCCCGAAATCGGCACCCCCATCCTCGGCGATCCCATCTACGGGAAAAAACACGAACTCCCCACCCCCCGCCTCATGCTCCACGCATGGCAACTCTCCTTCGAGCATCCCGTCTCCCGACAAAAACTCCACTTCACCGCCCCTCCCCCGGATGATTTCAAACCATGGCTCGATCTAGCCGGAGCGGCGTGTCTCTGACCGCCGGAGGCTTTGGACTGCTGCGGTTCTTATCCGCAGCTTTCGTGTTCGATGACGATGACGCGAACAAGGCCGGTAGCAACCAATCGCCCCGGTGATCGACACTTACCGCAAGAGCTGGGAATAAAGAATCCCAGCAGTCCAAAGCCTGCGGCGCTTCCGAGTGGCGAAAGTACGAGAACCCACCGGCAGTGCTCAACTTATAATCTCTTTCACGACACGCGCTTTCTCAACTCCCGTGAGCCTCTGGTCGAGGCCTTGGAACGGGAAGATGAGGCGTTCGTGATCGACTCCGAGGAGGTGCAGCATGGTCGCGTGTAGGTCGCGGACGTGGACGGGATCCTCGATGACGTTGTAGCTGAAGTCGTCGGTCTTGCCGAAGTGGATGCCGCCCTTGACGCCACCGCCAGCCAGCCAGCCGGAGAAGCAGCGGGGATGGTGATCGCGGCCGTAGTTGTCCGGCGTGATATTTCCTTGGCCGTAGACAGTTCGACCGAATTCCCCGGCGAACACGACGAGCGTATCCTCCAGCAGGCCGCGCATTTTCAGATCTTTAAGCAGGGCGGCGGTCGGTCGGTCGACGTCTTGGCATTGGCCTGTAAGATTTTCAGGCAGGCGGGTATGGTGATCCCAGCCGCGGTGGAAGAGCTGCACGAAGCGGACATCGCGTTCCGCCATCCGGCGGGCGAGCAGGCAGTTGCGGGCGTATGAGCCGGGCTTGTGGACATCCGGACCATACATATCGAGGACTTCCTTCGGCTCATTGGAAATATCGGTAAGCTCCGGAACTGAGGTCTGCATACGGAAAGCCATTTCCTGCTGACTGATCGTGGTCTCGATCTCGGGATCGCCGATCTCGGAGAAATGCTTGCTGTTCACCTCGTCAAGGGCATCGAGCATACGCCGCCGGACCTTGGCATCGACCCCCTTGGGGTTTGAAAGGAAAAGGACGGGATCGCCGCTGGACTGGAAGGCGGAGCCCTGGTGCTTTGATGGCAGGAATCCGCTGCCCCACAGCCGCGAGTAGAGCGCCTGGACATTCACCTTCCCGCTCCAGCGAGCGGACGGCATCACCACGTAGTCCGGCAGGTTCTTGTTCATGGTGCCGAGCCCATAGCTCAGCCACGCGCCCATGCTCGGCTTGCCAGGGATTTCCGAGCCGGTGCAGAAAGCGGTCTTGCCGGGGTCGTGATTGATCGAGTTGGTGTTGAAGGAATGAACCAGGCAAAGATCGTCGGCGACGGTGGAGAGGTGCGGCAGAAGCTCGCTCATCCAGACCCCGCTCTTGCCCTGCTGGCTGAACTTGAATTTCGAGGGAACAATGAGTTGCTCCTTGCCGAGGGTCATGGCGGTGACGCGCTGCCCCTGGCTGATCGATTTCGGCAGTGGTGTCTTGAAGAGTTTGTGGAGATCTGGCTTGTGATCGAAGAGGTCGATCTGGCTCGGCGCTCCGGCCATGAAAAGGAAGATCACGCGCTTGGCCTTGGCCGCATGGTGAGCGCCGAAAGGTGATAGGCCGCCCGCCGCAGATGCCCCCATGACTTTCGGGATCAGGGAGGCGAAGGCAGCAGAACCGAGACCCATCCCGGAATTAAGCAGAAAGGATCGGCGCGACTGGAGGACGGAAGGTTCGGTAAAAAGAGGCTTCATAGCAGGGTTATTCCCGGGTTTTGGTGATGTCCAGATTGTAGAGAGTGTTGGCGATGATTGTCCAAGCGGCGAGCTGCGTCTTGCTTTCCGCATCCGGCATGGTCAGCCCTTCGCAGAGTTGATCGGCCAGAGCGGCGTCATTGCGGTAGGATTCTAAAAGGTCTTCCCGCAGCTTGGAGAAAGTTTCCTGCTCCTTGGTATCGGGAAGCTTCGAGGTCACCGTTTCGTAGGCGATGCTGAAACGCTCCGCATCGGAGAGACTTTTCTTTTCAAGGACGCTCTGCGCGAGGGTGCGGGCGGAGTTCAGATACTCACCTTCGTTCAGGAGCAAGAGCGCTTGCGAGGGGGTGTTGGTGCGTTCGCGGCGGGCGATGCAGGAGTCCCTGATCGGCGCGTTGAGTATGGACATTTGCGGCGGTGGCATGGCCCGCTTCCAGAATGTGTATACGCTACGGCGATAGATGTCGTCGCCGGCGTCGGGCTTGAAAGTTTGGCCGGTCATCGTGACGGATGCCCAGAGACCGTCGGGCTGGGGTGGCTTGACACTTTTCCCGAACATGGTTTCCGAGAGCTGTCCGCTGGTGGCGAGGATTTGGTCGCGAATCATCTCCGCATCCATGCGGAAACGTGAGCCGCGGGCGAGTAGGCGGTTTTCGGGATCTACGGAGAATTGCTCCGGTGTTGAGAGCGAGGACTGCTGGTAGGCTTTCGATATGACGATCTGTTTGGCGAGAGCTTTGATGTCCCAGCCAGATTTCACAAAGGAAACGGCAAGATGGTCCAGCAACTCAGGATGGCTAGGGACTTCACCCTGAGCACCGAAATCCTCGGAGGTTTTCACCAGGCCGACACCGAAGAACTGCTGCCAGATACGGTTCACCGCGACCCGAGCGGTCAACGGGTTCTCCGGATCGACGAACCACTCGGCGAGATCCAAGCGCGAGGCGACTTCACCTTTCTTCTTGAGGCTTGGCAGGAACCCGGGGGTGTCGCGGAAAACCTCATCGGCGGGATCATCGTATTGCCCGCGGTTCATGAGATAGGTCGGACGGATCTCCTCGCGTTCCTTCATGACCATTGCCTTGGGCAGGGAGTCATCGAATTCGTTACGCTTCTTTTTGAGAGTGTCAATTTTTGATGTAAGCCCCTTCGCGGCCTTGGTGAGCTCCGCTTTCTTCTCAGCATCCTTCTCCTCCTCTGCCGCCTTGTTGGTCGCCTTCACTTCCGCGTCGAGCTTCGCTAGTTCCTTATCGAGTTCCGCGAGCTTCGCGTTCTGCACCGGGCTTGCGAACGATACGAAAGGTGGCTGAAAGCCATTTCTCGGGCGCCAGGATGTCTCAGGATCCGCATCGATATTGTTGAAAAACGCGGAGAGCGAATAGAAATCCTTCTGGCTGATCGGATCGTATTTGTGGTCGTGGCACTGCGCACACTGGACAGTGAGCCCCATGAAAGCTGTCCCCACTGCGGTGACCCGGTCCACCACGTTCTTGAAGAAACTCTCCTCGGGAAGCGCGGTTCCCTTGTCGATGATCAAGTGGAGGCGATTGAAGCCGGAAGCCGAGAGCTGATCGTTGGTCGGCTCTGGCAGGAGGTCACCGGCCAGCTGATAGCGGACGAAATCGTCGTATCCGAGGTTTTCATTAAATGCCTTAATCACCCAGTCGCGGTAGGCGATGTTGTTCCGGTAAAAGTCCTTGTGCATGCCGTTGGTATCGGCGAAGCGGACCAGATCCAGCCAGTAGCGGGCGCTGTGCTCGCCGTATGTGGGGCGGGCGATGAGGCTATCAACCAGAGCCTCGTAAGCCTCAGGTCGTTGATCTTCGAGGAATGCCTGGATTTCTTCACGAGTCGGAGGAAGCCCGGTGAGGTCGAAGCTGAGGCGCCGGATCAGGCTGCGCTTGTCCGCCTCGGACGCTGGTGTGAGGCCTTTCTGCTCCAGCCTCTTCAGGACGAAACGGTCGATGGGCTGATCGCTCCACTCGAGGTTTTTCACATCCGGCAGTTCTGGCTCGCTGGGAGGCACGAAAGCCCAGAAATCGTCGTACGGTGCCCCGGCGAGAATCCAGCTTTTGACCAGCTCCTGTTCATCCTTGGAAAGCAGTTTCTTGTGAGCCTTCGGCGGCGGCATCACATCATCCTCATCGGTGGTGGTGATCCGATACCAAAGCTCGCTCTTCTTCAGCGACCCCGGCGAAATGGCGGTAAATCCTTTCCTCGTGCGATACGCCCCGTCCTCCCCGTCGGGTTGGTCAAGCCGGAGGTGACCCTTGCGCTCATGCGCATCGGGGCCGTGGCACGAGAAACACCGATCCGAAAGGATGGGCCGCACGTCGAGGTTGAACGAAACCTCTTCGGCCAAGGCCCCACCAGCGAGGAAGGTCGTGGCAGTTCCAAGGATTGTGAAGAAATGAGTGAATTTTTCAGGCATGATTGATTCAGGGAATACTACGTCTCGGACGGCATCATTATTTCAGAATGAAGCAGCAAACAAGCACCGGGTCAATACCACCAAGGAGTGGCTGCATTCTGCTGCCAGATAAGAATGGAGGAAATAGCTAGGGTTGTGTGCTTGTGTGCTTGGGTTGTTGGGTGCTTGGGTGCTTGGGTGCTTGGGTGCTTGGGTGCTTGGGTTGTTGGGCAGCAGAATGCAGCCCCTCCTTGGGGTCACTTCAGCGCCATGATCCAGGCGGTGACGTCGGCGACATCTTGCGGACTCATCGTGTAGGCGAAGCTGCCGGGCATGCCGGAGTGTTTTGCGTCATCGCGTTTTTTGAGATCATCCGCAGGGACATCGACCTTCTCGCCGGTGGGCAGGACGATGCTCAGCTGTATGGCGGTTTCTTCCAGAATCATGCCGAACAGCTTGCGTCCGTCTTTCAGCTCCAGGCTGGTCTGCTGGAAGCCCTCGACGATGTAAATATCGGGCTGGAGTATGGATTCGATGACGTATTTCGCATCGCGGCGCTGGCTGATCGCGACGAGTTCGGGGCCGACGACGACTCCCCTGCCCTTCACCTGATGGCAGGCAAAACAGGTGCCGCGGCCGTGAAAGATCTCTTCGCCTCGCTTGGGATCGGCCTTGCCGAGCAGCGGCATGACCGCAGCCTCACGCGTCATACCCGCGCCGACCTTGCTTAGGTAAACCTGATACATGGCCGATGCCCCGCCGTTGCCACCCAGGGTGACTGGGCCGCCCCCGAAGTCCTTACGCAAAACCCTCAGACGAGCGCCCTTGCTGGTGGCGATGCTGTGTTCCGTTTTCTCCCAGCCCTCGCTGAGCCAGGCGGGAAGCTTCGAAGCTTGCTCGTAGGCGACGAGAACCGTTGCTGGAAGGTTGATCTCGAAACTCAGGAAATCCCCGTCGGCATTGTCACGATCCTGTTTCCGGGTGAGAAGTTGGGTCGTTCCGGCGATGGCGACCGGAACTTCGGAGACCGTTTCCCCGCTGTCGTCGCCATACGCAAGCACCCCGCGCTGGAGTCCGTCGTCGATGGCCTGATGCGGACCATCGGAGCCTTTCATGCGAATTTTCCGGACGAACAGGCGATCCTTCCACTCGGAGTCTGTGATGCGGTGGACGCTAAGAGCAGTCACTTCGGAGACCATGCGTTTCCCCACAAAAGCAGCGGCCTTGATGCTGTTGCTTTCTGTGATTTTCAAATCCCCGGACGCCTTGGTGGAATTCACTTTGGGATCGGTTCCGTCCAGGGTGTAGCGAATGTCTATTTTAGAGCCGGAGTCTTTGGTGAGAGCCTTGAAAGAGACGCTCGTCTCATCGCGGAAGTTTTTCTCCAAGGGACGGATCACTAGGTTGATCTCACCGGAGAACTTGTCACCCGCCTTGGGGGCAGAACCCGTATCCTCAATATATTCGCCCGCCATTTTCTGCAGATTCCGGTCGCCTTCCTCCATCAGGCCGAACGCCGCCATGTAGCGGACACCGTGCCGTTCGTCCTGCAGGAGCTTTCGGCGCTCCTCCGTAGGCAACTGGCGGCGCATTACCTGCCAGTTCGTATAGACAGCCACGCGGTCGGTCTCGTTGGCGACGGCAGCGATAATTTCCTGCGCATGCTCGCCCCAGCCGATGAGGTCGAGCGACTGCATCGCGGCCAGGCGAATGCGCGGCTCCGGGTCTGCGAGCAACCCGATGAGAAGCGGCGCGGAGGTGGAGACTTTGTTCTCGCCGAGAATGCGGGTGGCCTGGATGCGGAGGTTGAGATCGCCACCGGTCTTGGCGATGTTTCCGAAATCCGCATGATCGCCAGCACTTGCCTTATCGATGCGACCCACCGCCCAGATCGCCCAAGTGGCTTGCGTTTCGGTGAGCCCTCCGGACTGGATTGCCTTGAGCAAATCATCGCGCACAGCCTCACTCCGACGGACGAGTTCATCCTGCGAATCGACACGCCAGACATGGAGCGACTGCCCCAGATCATCCATCAATTCTTCGAATGACCAATCCTCGATGTCCTTTCCGCGCTTGGATCCATCCCACTGCTTGCGGGGGATGAGTGGATCCTTGTGGCGGAGGCGGAAGACGCGACCTTGATACTTGGCGCTTTCTTCGGGTGTCCATTTTTCCTTCGGAACATACTCGGTGCCATAAACCGATCCCCATCCGCCAATATAAACCGCGCCGTCCGGGCCGATCTCTATGTCTGTGGGACGGAACAGCGAGCGGCCTTTCTCGCCCTTCCATTCCAGATCCCCGTAGCCACCCGAGCTCTCGACGATCTTGCGTTTCTCCTCGGCCGGAACCTGCAAGCCACCGTCCCACTTCGGCGTGTAGAGAAAAATGCAGTTGTTGGTCCAATCGGCGATGAGGTGACGGTTGCGGTATTGCTCAGGGAAATGCTCCGAGGTGTAAAACACCACCCCGGTGCCAGAGCCGCTGACCCCCGGAAATAAATCCGACGAAGGCGCGATGGCCGGGTGCTCGCCCTTCCAGTCGAACTTCCATGGATGGCTGAATGAATAGTGACCGTGACGGATCGGCATGAAAATTCGATCGCCCGGCGGGCCAATGTCGTTGTCGGTGGCGAGCCAGTTGAAGCCGCTGTCCATGCACATATCGAATGGATTGCGCATACCGCGGGCGAAGAGTTCGAGATCCTGGCCGCCGGGCTTGCAACGGAAGATACCTCCCTCCGTTTCCCTTTTGATTAGCGAATGAAACCCCTTCTGGTATGTTTCTCGCGTGTCGACCTTGTTGACCGGATAGTCGGTGTAATCTTTCACCTTCGCCCCCTGCAGATCGAGAAAGGGCTTCGGTGCCTTGTCCGATACCCAGGTATTTCCGATGGTCATGTAAAGCCAGCCGTCCGGCCCCCAGTTCAGCCCGTGCAGGCCATGGCGCAGGTTGTTGAGGCCGCTGTAGATAATCTCATATTCATCCGCGACATCGTCACCGTCCGTGTCGCGCAAGACGGTCAGATCCGGGGAGTTCGCCACCCAGAGCTCGTCACCTCTCCACGCCATTGATTCGATGCAATTCAAGCCCTCGGCAAAAGTTTTCACCGTCTCCGCAACCCCGTCGTCATCCGCATCGATGAGGATCTTGATGTAGTCGGTCGGAGAATTCTCCTTCGGCTTCCGATACTGCGGACCGGCTCCGACGAAGAGGCGGCCGCGTTTATCGAAACACAGCGAAGAGGGATTGATGATGTGCGGCTCTTTGACGAAGAAACCGATCTCAAAGCCATCCTCGACCTTGGGGAGGGCGTCTTTATCGATTTCCGCGAAAGCGGCTCCGGAAAGGGACAGAAAGGCGAGAATACGGAACGGATTCATACCGAGGTGCTTTCGTCTTCGACGTAATAAACATCCGAGTCGTCGATATCGGGAATGCCGATGACGAGGACGCGCATTTTCCCAATCGCCCCGTGCACCACTCCGGGTGGGATGTGGATCATGCTGCCGGGTCGCACTGCTACCTCCTGCCCGTCGAGCACCACCTTGCCTTCGCCGTTGAGGACGTAATAGAGCTCGGTGCAGATCTTGTGGTAATGGAGTTTTGCACCATCGATATCGACCGCATGCGCCCATGCCGCGACGTCCTTATCGCCCTCGCTCAGCAAGCGGTAGCGCTGTCCGCAGGCACTGGGTTCCGCGATGGATTCATCCTCGTGCCGGATGATGAGATTGGCTGGCAACGTTTTCATGAGTGGTTGACTACTTGTTGAATGATTCCCATTGCTCGCCGAGCTTCGTCGACGCTAGGTCGCCCTGATGGAGAATGAGCCGGTATTGCTGATTGAGGGATTCCCCGTTCTTCAACGTGAATTCACCGCTGCCCTTGAATTCCTTGTCCCTGTAAGCACGCGCGCCGAACGGATTGGCCGTGAGTAGGCCGTAGTCACGGGCATGCCACCAGGTCGGGTGACGGAGGTTTTTGGTGTGATCCATCAGCGCGATCACGGTGGGAGTTCCTGCGGAATCCGGGCCGTGAAACGCGACCCACTTCGAGCGCTTGCCCCATGCTTTTTCATTGGTGACTCCCTCACTGGTGGTGATGCCACCCTTTGCAACCTTGCCCTTGAGTCGAATCGTCGGCGCCGTGCGGATCGCGAAAGATCCTTCCTTGGTATCTCCAAAAACCACGTCGCCGTCGATTGCTTTGAGTATACAGATCACATCGATGCTGCGGGTTTTTCCGTTGCTCTGAATCGCATAGCTGCGCTGCTCGGAAAGAATCGGTGTTTTCCCTTTGGCCAACCATTCGAGATCGACGGTGAAAGTCAGGCTATCGGTATCGCCTTGTTTTACGACAGGCTCGCCGACGAATCCTTTGGTGACGACCTTGCTGCCATCTTTGCCTCCGTGCCAGAAATCGCTGCCGTTCACACTTCCGTGGGTGAACCAAAAACCGATGTGATGGGGGTGATCATTTTCCTCGCCGGCGACATCTTTAACAAATGGATACTGCCGCGTGAGGTGCGTGCCATCGGGGCTCATCAACGGATACAGGCATGGTACCCATGTCTCGCTGCGGTATTCAGTGAACAACTCACCATCGATATCCACCCGCAGGTTGTTGCCCTCCTTCTCGAAAGTAATGCCCGCGTGGAGCGGCACGGACAGGGCGAGGATCAATAAAGCGGAGCGCATGGAGGCAAGGTGATGAGGATTACAGGAGGAAGAACCCGGACGGACTCTCTTCGTCTTCGCGTTTGATACTTACGCAGGCAATCCTCAGAATTACACAGAAATTTGTCTTACCTTCTGGAATTTTGTGACATCTCCATGATCTAGCGGGCAAATCCAAGGCAACCAACAACAAACCTAGTGTTCTGAAAATCTTAATCTGATGGATGGGCAAAGGCGATTTTTCCCAAGACCTTAAAAATCCCCATCCGTCAGATTAAGGTTTGCAGGGCACTAGCCCAGGAAGAATTCCGCCACCCGGGACGTATTGGTATTGGAATCGAAATGTGTCGCCGCATACGCCGCAGCAGCCTCGCCACGCGCCCTGAGGACCTCGCTTTGCGCGGCTTCCCCCAAGGCATCCACCATACCTTTGACATCTCCAGCCGCCACCACCCAGCCGCCACCACTTTCGATCACCCAGCGCGCGATGCTCGACTCCGCAGCGCCGACGAAAATAGCAGGCCTTCCCTCCGCGAAGATCCCCTGCAGCTTGCTGGGGATCTTCGTTCCGATCCAAGAGGGTTCGAGCGAAACCAGATGCACATCGGCGCTCCTCAGATGATCACCGAGACTCTCGGCCGGAGCATAACCATGAACCTCGACCCTGCAGCGCGGATGACTTGCTGTGAATTCCTTGATCTCGTCCCTGCGCTTGCCGTCACCGAAGAATGCGAAGCGGAACTCCCTTCGGCGTTCCTTTGCCAGGGATTTCGCAGCCATCAGGAATTCTCCGAACCTGTGCCCCAGACCCATGTTACCGGAATACATGACCACCACCTCGTCGTCCGCCCAACCCCGCTCCCGACGCAGCATCCGGGCACCGGTCACCTTCTGGGTTTCCTCGCTCTCAAACGCCTTGCCGCCGCATACCCCCCAGACGCGCAAAGGACGGTCACCTCATGACCGTCCTTTATCAAACACCCGACCACCCCTTCCAGCATCACGCCCGTGGGCGCGGCATCCGAAGGATAATACTGATTTAGAAAGACAATCTTCAACTTTTAAACTCCAATTTTCAATTCAGATAGCGCCGAGCGAACACGTAGCTGCTCGCGTCTCGCAGCAGGCCGTGGAAGCTGCGTCCCGCAGCTCGTCCAACCATTCCACCTACTCACAACTCGTTCTAAAGACTTCGAAATCTCAGCTCCCCCAATTTCTACTTCCCGCTTCCCGCTTCCCGCTTCCCGCTTCCCGCTTCCCGCTTCCCGCTTTCTACTTTCCGCTTTCATCTCCTCTTTTTGTACGTTGCCCGCGGCCGGGCCTTCATGGCCGTGGGTTCAAGGCAATAGGGACAGGTGAACGAATCTTTAAAAAGGATAGAGAGCGCCACCCGAAACCGATGACTCCCGAACACGGCCTTGGCCTTATCATTCTTCGAGCACGCCTTGGTCGACAGAACCGGTATCATGCACCGGGGGCAGTTGGTGCGAGAGCTCATCAGGCAGAGGCTAAGAGCCAGCACAAACGCTGCCCACAATCCGATCAGCCCGTAGAACGCTAGCTCACGGTCGACCACCAGATACGCAAAAATGACCACTCCGACTGATACCACGCCCAACACAACCATCAAAAAAAGGACCAATGCGGCCATCCGGAAACGATAGACTGTGGAAGCTGAGCGAAGACGATTCACGTCTGAGTATTTCTTATGACGATGAATTAAAGAAGATATGCTTTGCATACTTTGGTATCATTCTCGCCGGAAAAAATCACATCAATCACTCCAGCGCTTGGAAATCCGAAATTCGTTTGCCTAGGCATCTTTTTCACCTCAGCTCTCAGCACCAATCTTGCACTCGTTCCAATTGAAAGCTAGATTACGACCATGAAACCTGCTTTGAAACCATCCCACATCATTCTCGATGAAGGAGGGCGTGCCTAGATTGATCAAACCAACGTGATTCCGGGCGAAGGAATCGAGCAAACAAGGACTATCCTTTGGCATAGACCGTTCACCTCGTATTCAAGTGCAACTTGTTTGGAGGTTGCGAATTCCGCTGGAGGAATCCGATTTGCCTGCGGAATGTGATTTTTATCGATGTTTCTCACCCGGCAGGGCTGATCCGGCCCGGTCAGCCCACTTTGAAAATCTGGCAGCCCGCCTCACCCACACGGAAGTGAGATCTCGGCGGAAATGTGGTGACTTACCGTGGGTTCACTCCCTTTCCGGAGATACGCCGCTTGCGTTTTTGATCAGGGCTGACCGAGCCGGATCAGCCCTACCAATATTGATTGGCTTGGGCTGCGTCAGGCCAATACACCGATACAAATCATACCCTTGCCTGCGGAAGGCGCTCCGGCTATGGAACACGCTTTTTCCGACTGAAGTGTTCGGTCGTGGTTCCCACCTCTAAATCTAGGCGGAAAGAGCGCGCGCGCCGATAATACACCAAAGTATGGGTTGCGTTTCGGCCAATTCAGCACTAACAGAAGACGTATTTTTGTTAGCGCTTCCGAACTTTCCTGACCTTTGCTACCTACGCTTTATTCCTCATCGATGATTCAATTAAAGATATTTTGCAAATTTACAGGTTCTGGTATTCTTGCCGCATTCTTGCTTAGCGCCCAAACAGAGGCGGCACCACAAACGTGGGATCTTGCGACCGGAGGCTCCTCTTATGACAAGGTGAATGCCACAGGTCATGCGGTCACGGGTTCCAACGCGGTATTCGAGATTATTTCCGGTGAGGACTACCCCACCCCATTCTGGGACAGCAACAATGCATGGCCGGATATTTTTACGACCGGATCCGACACGCTCGCTACGATCTTCGGATCCATCACCGGCGCTGGTATCTCCTGGGATGACAGCAAGGCCGTAGTGGCCGGGCAAGCCAGCTTTACCATCAGCGGCAATTCGCTGAACTGGTCGGCGGTGCCTGAACCCACCGGTGCGCTTGTCGCGCTCTTGATGGACGCGGGCATGTGGATCTGGACGCAACCCCGGGTGGCATAGATACTGCAAGGAGTTTACTTATGAGCGCGCCCCAATGAGTCACGATAGGATGCCTTCAAGCGCCCCACGCAAAAAGCAAATTCCTAGCAATTGAATCTAGGTATCTTATCTCGCTTGGTGGTATTCTTAAGCATGGTTAGGGTGTAGGTGTTGACGCATCGCCAGTGTCTTCATAA
>Ga0206129_10002489_pt1 | contig 22746 bp, 19 predicted proteins | sample Helgoland_Spring_8_FD_148616 | JGI IMG/M metagenome (GOLD analysis project Ga0206129, IMG submission 148616) | Pelagic subsurface seawater microbial communities from Kabeltonne, Helgoland, North Sea - Helgoland_Spring_Bloom_20160502_2 | ecosystem: Environmental > Aquatic > Marine > Epipelagic ...
AAGCTGGGAGAAAGAAACAGCCGTGGCCTTTTGCATTTCTGTGGCGTTTTTAAACTCTTTTTTTAGCCCACCACCATACCAAAGGTAGCTGTCCACATTTTGCCCTAGTAAGGTGATTTCTTTATACCCTTTTACAGACAAATCATTAATTTCTTCTAAAATACTTCTAGGGTCACGGCTTCGCTCGCGCCCTCGGGTAAAGGGAACCACACAAAAGGTACACATATTATCACATCCCCTTGTGATACTCACTAGGGCATTTATACCATTGGTGTTTAATCTTACTGGAGAAATATCTGCGTAGGTTTCATCTTTAGATAGTATTACATTTACAGCATCTTTTCCTTCTTCTACTTCTTTTAAAAGGTTAGGAATGTCTTTGTAAGCATCAGGGCCAACGACCATGTCTACTATTTTTTCTTGGTCTAAAAACTTTTCTTTTAGGCGTTCTGCCATGCAGCCCAAAACACCTACTTTCATTTTTGGGTTATGGTCTCTCTTAACAGCATTGTATTTCTCAAGACGTTTACGGACAGTTTGTTCTGCCTTGTCTCTAATTGAGCATGTATTTACCAGTACTAAATCTGCTTCTTCAAGTATTTGGGTGGTATTATATCCTTGCTTACTTAAAATAGAGGCTACAACTTCACTATCACTAAAATTCATAGCACAGCCATAACTCTCAATAAACAGTTTCTTGGTATTGTTGTTTTTTGGAGTGGTTTCAAGGGCTTTTCCTTGTGCTTTTTCATCAATCGTTTTTTCCATATACTAGCTAAGCTGGTTTGAAATTTTATTTCAATTAGTATGCAAAGATAAAGAAAAGGGATCGTTTATGACATTTTGGCAGATTTCTTTTGATCTTTTTAAAAATTGATACACATGCTTTTTGACCATAAATAGATAATTAAAGTATTATTTACTGTTTTATTTTTAAACTGTTTAATCTGATGCTTTTTAGGCTTTAACGTACATTTAAATTTGCTTATTTTATAACTATATAAATAGGTGTTACTCTAAAAATTAACTTAAAAATATGAGTTGAAAATTTTCTTTAAAAAAAATTCACATACTTTTGTACCCCACATATAAATACACAATGGCAAAAAATTTAGTAATTGTAGAGTCCCCAGCAAAGGCAAAAACTATAGAAAAGTTTTTAGGGAAAGACTTTAAAGTACAATCAAGTTTTGGACACATAGCTGATCTTCCCTCTAAGGAACTAGGAGTTGATGTTGATGGAGATTTTACGCCAAAATATACAGTCTCTACAGACAAGAAAAAATTGGTTGCAGATTTAAAGAAAGCCGCTAAAAAAGCTGAGATGGTGTGGCTTGCTAGTGATGAGGATCGTGAGGGAGAAGCTATTGCATGGCATCTTGCCGAGGAGTTAGACCTAAAAGAAGAAAATACCAAACGTATTGTTTTTCACGAAATTACTAAAACAGCAATTTTAAAGGCAATAGAAAACCCAAGACAAATAGATTATAACCTGGTGAATGCCCAACAGGCGAGAAGAATTTTAGATAGACTCGTTGGTTACGAGCTTTCTCCTGTTTTATGGCGTAAGGTAAAAGGGGGGCTTTCTGCCGGGCGTGTACAAAGTGTTGCAGTGCGTCTTATTGTGGAGCGGGAGCGTGAAATAGAAGCGTTTAGCCCAGTAGCAAGTTATAGGATAGATGCTGAGTTTGTAACTGCTCAAGGAAATAAATTTAAGGCCAAGTTGCCAAAGAATTTTCAAACACAAGCAGCAGCTAGATTGTTTTTAGAAAAAAATATCGATGCCAGTTACAGTGTAGCAGATTTAACTAAAAAACCTGCGAAAAAATCACCTGCAGCTCCTTTTACAACATCTACCATGCAACAAGAAGCTGCAAGAAAGTTGTATTTCTCTGTTGGAAAAACAATGACAATCGCACAAAGATTGTATGAGGCGGGTTTAATTACATATATGAGAACAGATAGTGTGAATCTATCAAACGATGCGCAGCAGGCTGCGGCAAAAGAAATTACAAAAAGTTTTGGAGAGGCTTACAGCCACCCAAGAAAATACAAAGGCAAGTCTAAGGGAGCACAAGAAGCGCATGAGGCAATAAGACCTACAAATATGTCTCGTCATAGTATTGAGGGAGATTATGATCAATCAAGATTGTATGATTTAATTTGGAAACGTACTTTGGCCTCCCAGATGAGTGATGCACAATTAGAGCGCACCAATGTTAAAATTGCTGTTACTTCATCTCAAGGGGTGAAAGAGCAGTTTACTGCAAACGGTCAGATGATTAAATTTGACGGTTTTTTGAAAGTATACCTTGAAGGAGTAGATAACGATGAGCAGGAACAAGAGGGGATGCTCCCAAAACTTGCAAAATCAGATGTTTTGGAGGCTAATTATATCACTGCCACAGAGCGTTTTACAAGACCTCCATACCGTTTTACAGAAGCTTCTTTAGTAAAACAATTAGAGGAGTTGGGTATAGGAAGACCTTCTACTTATGCACCAACAATTTCAACAATAATTAGTAGAAAATATGTTGAAAAAGGAACCATAGATGGGGTGGAGAGAAAGTATCTACAGCTCACATTAGCAAAACAGGTATTAAAAGACAGTACCCTTCTAGAAACCATTGGAAGTGATAAAGGAAAACTAGTACCAACAGATATAGGAATGATTGTGAATGACTTTCTAGTGGAGCACTTCTCCTCTGTATTAGATTTTAATTTTACAGCCAAAGTTGAGCAAGATTTTGATGACATTGCAGATGGTAAAGAGAATTGGAAGCAAATGCTCAAAGAATTTTACGGAAAATTTCACCCCACTGTTGAGGATGTAAAAGAAAATGCAGAAAGAGAAAGCGGTGAGCGTATTTTAGGGAAAGATCCAGAAAGCGGCAGAACGGTTTTGGTGCGTCTAGGAAAATTTGGACCAATGGCACAAATTGGCGCTCCAGACGATGAGGAGAAAAAATTTGCAAGCTTGCGTCCTGACCAGCAATTACATTTGGTAACCTTTGACCAAGTAATGGATTTATTTAAGCTTCCAAAAGACTTAGGTGTCTATGAAGGTGAGCAGGTAGATGTCAATAACGGTCGTTTTGGACCCTATGTAAGGTTTGGAAAAATGTTTGTTTCATTGCCAAAGGGTATGGACCCTCTAGATGTAGATATGGCCTATGCAACTACTCTTATAGAAGAAAAGAAAAAAGCAGATGCTCCTATATATATGTATGAAGACCTCCCTGTACAAAAAGGAACAGGTCGCTTTGGTCCCTTTATTAAATGGAACAATATGTTTATTAATGTCAATAAAAAGTATGACTTTGATTCTTTAAGCGATGCAGATATTATTGAATTGATAGAAACTAAAAAACAAAAAGAGATTGACAAGCTTATCCACAATTGGGAACAAGAGGGGATTCGTTTAGAAAAAGCAAGGTGGGGACGCTTTCATCTTTTAAAAGGCAAAACCAAAATTGAGTTGCCAAAAACAACAAAAGCCGAGAAAATGACCCTAGAAGATGCCCAGGCTATCTTGGAGAAAAATGCTCCCAAGAAAAAGAAGAAAAAAGCAACTGCAAAGAAAAAAGCCTCAGTAAAAAAGAAGGCAACTGCAAAGAAAAAATAACCAAATACGATAATAATTTCATCTTTTGATAGAATTTCTTACCCCAGTCTCAAAGTCTATTGTTGCGCACAGTGAGGTACTCCCTGCAGGCACTATCGGGAAGAGTTTGGGAATACACTCCAGCCAGGGCGAGTTGCCAGATTTAACAAATGTTAAGTTTGCGATTTTTGGTTGTAAAGAAAACAGGCGAGATGTCAATTACATGGGTATTGACATACATTTGGATGCTATTAGAATGGCTCTTTACGGGCTGTTTCCTGGAAACTGGAAACATACCATGGCAGATCTTGGAGATATAGAAAAAGGAGCCAGTGTAGATGATTCTTATTTTGCAGTTACTACCGTTACAGCCGCATTACTTAAAAAAAATATAATTCCAATTATACTTGGAGGTAGTCAAGATGTATTGTATGCGCAGTATCGCGCCTACGATTCTATTGTATCGATGATTAATATGGTGAATGTTGATACCCGCTTTGATTTAGGAGATGCAGAGGCGGCCATTAATAACAAATCATATGTTGGAAAAATTATTGTAGACAAACCCTACAACCTATTTAATTACAGTGTGGTTGGTTATCAATCATTTTTTAATCCTCCACAAGAAATAGCACTTATGGAGGCGCTCTATTTTGATGCCCACAGATTAGGGGTTGTTACCGCAGATATTAAAGACGTGGAGCCTATCTTTAGAAATGCAGATTTGGTGACTCTTGATGTCTCTGCTATAAAAAGCTCAGAACTTGGCATCTACAGTCACGAGAATCCAAATGGGTTTGACGGTAGAGAGATTTGTGCTATTTCCAGATATGCAGGAATAAGTGGTAGGGTAAGTTCTTTTTCTTTATTTGAAATTTCAGACTTCACCAACTCTAAATCTGGAGCTATGTTATTGGCTCAAGTACTTTGGTATTTTATTGAGGGTGTCAATTTTAGGGTTTCTGATGATGATTTTAAAGATCAAAAAAGCTACACAACATATAAAGTGCCAATAGATGACGATATTTTAATATTTAAAAAAAGTAACAAGACCGGAAGATGGTGGATTGAATTGCCTTTTATTTCAAATATTAATAATAAATTGAAATCATCAACGTTATTACCATGCACCTATGGCGAATATTTGGGTGCAACAAATCAGGAAATACCTGAAAGGTGGCTTAAAGCCCGCCGAAAGAATGAAGTTTGAGCAATTAAAATTGAATTATTTAGTGTCTAGTGTTTTTTAGGAAAATTGTTGTTTTTTTTAAAATATATCGATAGGTTTACACACTTGAAACTAGAATTTAACCCAGTACCTATGAAAAAGTTTATTGCATTGGCTACACTTGTTGCCTTAATGTACAGTTGTAACTCCGGAGACAGAGGAGAACTAGTTGGAGTAAAAGGTAAAAAATGGCTTCCAGAGAAACCCTATGGAATGACTCTTATCCCAGGTGGTGCCTTTGTTATGGGTAAATCTGGAGACGATTTTGTGTCGGTTGGTGACGCCCCAACTAAAACGGTTACTGTTCGTTCTTTTTATATGGATGAAACAGAGATTACCAATTCAGAATACCGTCAATTTGTAGAGTGGGTTAGAGACTCAACAGTTCGTTTGAGGTTAGCTATTCTAGCAGATGAATTAGGAGAAACTCCTGGAGATGGAGAAGCAGGTATAGGAGATTTTGCTTTTCTTGACAATGAAGATGAAGAAAAAACACCCTATGACCAATACATGGAGGATAATTACTATGGCATGGGAGAGGATTTTTACGAAGGTAGAAAAATCAATAACAACATAGATTTAATCTGGGACACCGCTGAGTATCCTGATGAGTATTACGTAGAGGTGATGGATAGTATGTATCTGCCTATGGAAGAGTCTTACAATGGGCAGCGCACCTTAGATGTATCTAAACTTAATTTCCAATATTCTTACATGGATATTGGGGCCGCTGCACAAGACAAGACAAGCAAAAGAAAAGATTTTATCAAAAAAGAAAGTCTTAACATATATCCAGACACTACTGTTTGGATTAGAGATTTCAATTACTCCTACAACGAGCCTATGCATAATGATTATTTCTGGCATGAGGCCTATGGAGACTATCCTGTTGTTGGTGTAACCTGGAAACAAGCCAAAGCATTTGCGGCATGGAGAACTCTGTACAAAAACGCAAACCAGAAAAAAAGAGATCGTGAATTCGTAAATTCATTCCGCCTTCCTAGTGAAGCAGAATGGGAGTATGCTGCTCGTGGAGGAATCCAAGGAGGAGATTTTCCTTGGGGAGGACCTTACACCAAAAATGATAGAGGTTGTTTCTTGGCAAATTTCAAACCCCTGCGAGGAGATTATGCGGCAGATCAAGCGCTTTATACAGTAGAGGCCAATTCATATGAGCCTAACGATTACAACTTGTTTAACATGGCAGGAAATGTAGCTGAGTGGGTAGATAGCTCTTATGAGGCTGCCTCTTATGATTATAACTCAACAATGAATCCTCTTGTAAATGATCCAACCAACATGCGTAAAGTAACCCGTGGCGGCTCATGGAAAGATGTTGCTTACTTTTTAGAAGTAAGTTCAAGAAACTATGAATATGCAGATTCTGCGAGAAGCTACATTGGTTTTAGAACCGTACAAGATTACATGGGAACAGATATCACTTTAAATCAAAACTTCGGTGACGCGAGATAAAACGTTAAAAACTTACACTCAAAAACTTAACTAAACTTAAACTAAAAAAAAAATAATTATGGCACAGTCAAAGTCTACAAAAAAAATATTTAATATGGCCTATGGCCTTGGTGCATCGATTGTAATTATTGGTGCATTATTTAAAATTTTGCATTTAGAATATGGACCTTTAACCGGAAATTTAATGTTAGGAATTGGTTTGATAGTTGAAGCGCTTATTTTCGCTATCTCTGCTTTTGAGCCAATTGATGATGATCTAGACTGGTCTTTAGTATATCCAGAATTAGCTGGAGGTGCTGCCTCTGGAGGTAAAGTAGAATCTCCAGAAGGTCTTTTGTCTAAAAAATTAGACCAAATGTTAAAAGATGCTCGTATTGATGGTGAGTTAATCACGAGTCTCTCTACAAGTATTTCTTCTTTTGAGGCTGCTGCAAAAGGAATGGCTCCAACTGCAGATGGTATGAATGCAACAAAAAAATACAGTGAAGAAATGGCAATGGCTGCGGCACAGATGGAATCATTAAATAGCCTTTACAAAGTACAGGTAGAGTCTACATCTCGCCAAGCAGAAGTTAACGAGCGTGTTGCAGAAAATGCAGAGCAATTAAAAGCACAAATGGAGCATTTAACAACAAGTCTTTCTTCATTAAACGGAGTATACGGTGGTATGTTATCAGCAATGAGCAGAAGCTAATCATAATTTCACTAAATAAAAATATTTAAAATAAAATTATGGCAGGAGGAAAACAAACCCCTAGACAGAAGATGATTAACCTAATGTACTTGGTTTTCATCGCGATGTTGGCATTAAACATGACCAAAGAAGTATTGTCTGCATTTGGTTCAATAAATGAAAAACTAGATCGAGCTAATATTAGCTATGTTTCTAAAAACAGCGCTGCTTTGCAAGTATTAAAAGACAAGGCTGGAGAAAATGACGAGTTTAGAGCAGCATCAGAAACAGCACAAGCTGCAAATGACTTAACAAAAGCCTACAACGATTACTTAGCACGTCAAAAAGAATTATTATTATCTGAATTTGAAGATAAGACAGACTATGAAACTATGGATCAGTCTGCTTTTCTAGATGCACTTTACTATGAAGGTGGTAAGATAACAGAGGCAGGACAAGAGTTTTTAACTCAAATGGATACCTATAGAAATGGTATGTTAGCACTACTGGGAGATTCCAACCCAACGCTGACAGCCCAAATAAATAGTGATTTTAGTACTGCTGATATTCCAAATCGTGATGGAATAGAAGTAAATTATTTAGTAAAAAACTACATAACTTTTCCTTTAGTTTCTTCATTAACTAAAATGACGCAAATCCAAAACGACATAAACACTTTAGAAAATGAGTTGTTATCAACATTACTCTCTGGAAATCTAAAGGCTCTTGCTAAGATGGATAACTACGAGACGGTAATGACCACCTCAAAAGGAGCTTATTACACAGGTTCTACTTTTGATGGGATGTTATCTTTGGGACGTGTAGATGCTTCTACAAAACCTGCAAGAGTTGAACTAAAAGTAGACGGTAAAGATATCAAAGACACACAGTATGAGTATGATGGCGGTAGAGTAGTTCTTAAAGTAGGAACTGGCTCGGTTGGTGATCATACAATTACCGGAAAACTTGTTTACCTGCAAGACGGTAATGAGGTGGAGGTACTTGTGGATAAAAAATTTACAACCATAAATAAGCCAAACAACGCTACTATTGCCGCAGATAAGATGAATGTGGTGTATCGTGGGGTGTCTAACCCAATGACTATTACATTTGCGGGTATTCAAGATAACAAGATTAGAGCTAATGCTTCAGGGTTAAGTAAAGTGAAAGGAAGTTCATATATGATGAACCCTGGAACGGGTAGAGAAGTAACTATTAATGTATCTGGTACACTTCCTGATGGTGATCCTGTAAGAGATAGCGCAACTTTCCGTATTAAAGATATTCCACGTCCAACGGGTACTATTCGTGGTGAAGATGGAGACGGTGGTTGTGTTAGAATGCAACGCCAAGGACTTGTAAAATCAAGTATAGGTGCAGCACTACAAGACTTTGATTTTGATTTGAAGTTGAATGTAACTGGATTTAGTTTTAAAGTTAGTGGGCAACCAACTATCAAAGTAAATGGTAGAAAATTAAATACTCAAGCCTCTAATGCTTTAAAGAGAGCAAAACGTGGTGAGACGTTACAAATTTTTGACATCACTGCAAATATTGCTGGAAACAGCGGGTACAAATTGAAGAAGATTTCTCCAATTTGTATTGAGTTAACAAACTAAGAAATATAATAATCACGCTTTACATGCGTTATTTTTAATGTCAAGGGTGATTATTACGATTACTTTTTTAATAAGAGAACAAATGAAATTTAGGAACATAGTTTTAGCTGCTTTTGTTGTTGTTCTAGGTATATCTAGTGCAAATGCACAATTAAATATATTAAACTCTACAACACCAGAGGATATTGGAGTAAAAACCTTAGATCAACTCGCCTACGATAATGATGAGCCATTGCCATATGGCTATATAGATGAGCGTGATTTGCTTTGGTCAAAAGCCACTTGGGAAATTATTGATCTTGATGAGCGTGTAAATTTCCCCTTGTATTATCCTATAGATACCAATAATATTGGCTCAGATAGACGTCCTTTGTATGATGTTCTTGTCACCAACATGAAAAATGGTACTATACAAGATGTATACTCAGACTCTTATTTCACTCAAAAAAGAACCCTAAAAGATTTAGATGCCTCTTTAGTCTACAGAGATACTACAGATTATGGTATTGACCAATTCAATGCAGAAGGTATAGTAGATGATGAGTATATCAGAGAATTTACTCTTGATGCTGCAGATATCGAGCAGTGGAGAATACGCGGCTTATGGTATTTAGACTCTCGCCTTGGCGAACTTAGATATCGAGTTTTAGGAATTTGCCCTGTAGCTCCAGAGGCCCGTTCAAAAGCTTTTGCAGATGATGGTGGTGGAGATAATTTAGTTGAACTATTTTGGGTGTATTTTCCAGCAGCAAGAGAGGTATTACACCAGGCTAAGGCTTTTAATAGAAAAAACACCTCAAGACCTATTTCTTTTGATCATTTATTAAACTCAAGAAGATTTAATAGTCTTATTTACAAAGAAGAGAATGTTCAAGGAGATAGAGAGGTTAAAGAGTATATAAGTGAAAATGCCTTTATGCAACTTTTGGAGTCTGACAGAATAAAAGACCAAATTAGAAATATTGAAATAGATCTATGGAACTATTAATACCAAATTTTATATTTAAAAAAGCCCTACACTTGTAGGGCTTTTTTTATGTCTTTTCATTCCGCAAATACTCTTAATCATACAAGGTTTTAGGGGCAGTTACTGTGGGCCAGAATTGTTTTGTTATATTTACTACAATGAAACTAACCCGCAAAGAAGAAATAGTTATTGTGGCAGCAAAACTATTTAAAGAAAAAGGATACAGTGCCGTTTCTATGAGAGACATTGCCCAGCAAATGGATATAAAGGCGGCAAGTTTATACAACCACATTAAAAGCAAACAGGAAATCCTATCTTCCTTGGTACTCCATGTTGCTAGAGAGTTTACAAATAGCACACAAACCATCACCTCTCAAGAAGGCACCCCCTTACAACGCCTTACAAAACTCATTGAAGTTCATATAGATATAACCCTACATCATGCAGATGCCATAGCCGCTTTAAATAACGATTGGATGCATCTAGATGGCCAAGATTTGCTGGATTTTATCTCCATGAGAGATCGCTATGAGGATTGTTTTAGAGGTGTTATAAAGCAAGGGATCATTGCAAATCAATTTAAAGATCAACATCCTGAGGTAATGGTGTTCTCTATTTTATCTTCTTTAAGAACCTTATACCTGTGGAACGAAAAACGGGGTAAGTTGGAGGTAAACGTTTTAAAAAAGGAACTGGTGTCGGTTCTTATAGCTGGTATTGTTTAATTAATTTAAGATATTTGCTAGTGTAACTAACAATCGTTAGTTTTGTAAAATAATATAATGATATGGCAACTTTTCATAGCTTAAAAATCAAGGATATTTCAAAGCAAACACCAGATTGCTCTGTTATTACCTTTGACATGCCCGAAGATTTATCTCAAGTGTTTGATTACACCCAAGGCCAACACCTTACCCTAAAGGCAATCATTGATGGCCAAGATACAAGACGCTCTTATAGTCTTTGCTCTAGTATGGTAGATAAGCAGTGGCAGGTAGCTGTAAAAAAAATTCCAGGGGGAGTATTTTCCAGCTATGTTAATGATGTCCTGCAAACAGGAGATACCCTGCAGGTGATGCCTCCAAGCGGTAAGTTTGGTGTTCCTATCTCAACCCAAGAAAAAACATATATTGCCTTTGTGGCCGGAAGTGGTATCACACCGGTGTTATCCATGATAAAAACACATTTAGCAAAAGAGCCAAAGGCTAGGTTTAAATTATTCTATTTGAATCGTACTGTAAAATCTATTATCTTTAAGGAACAAATAGAACAGCTTAGAAATCAGTATTTTGGAAGGTTAGAGATTTTTTATTTCTTAACCAAAGAGCATCGAGATGCATCGCTGTTTAATGGGCGCTTTACCGATGAAAAACTACAAGAAATTTTTCAAAAGTTAGTGCATGTACCATCACTAGATGAAGCATTTGTGTGCGGCCCAGAGGAAATGATATTTTTGGTTCAAAAAGCATTAATAACAGCAGGAATGCCACAAGAGAATATCCACTATGAGTTATTTGTATCTGGATTAAGCAAGCAGGATAAAAAACGTGCCTCAAGATTACAAAAGCAAAGCATTTCTGGTGTTGAGGTAACTATTGTTGATGGTGGTAAGGAGTTTCACTTTACCATGACAGACCAGTTTGATAACATTTTGGATGCAGCCCTTGATGCTGGTGCAGACCTACCATATGCTTGTAAAGGCGGAGTTTGCTCTACTTGTAAATGCGAGGTGTTAGACGGTACCTTAGAGATGAAAATAAATTATGCACTCAATGATAAAGAAGTGTCACAAAACCTTGTTTTGAGTTGTCAAGCAGTGCCAACCACTGATAAAATAAAAGTTGATTTTGATGTATAAATCTTAAAAACTATGAGCAACGAACAAATAAAAAACTTAGAAGAAATTTTTGAAGCCCGTATTGCACGTGATGAGAAAATTGAGGCCAAAGATTGGATGCCAGAGAAATATAGAAAGACACACATTCGTCAAATCTCTCAGCATGCACATTCAGAAATTGTAGGGATGCTACCAGAGGGAAACTGGATTAGTAGAGCCCCTTCGTTAAGAAGAAAGGCAGCACTACTTGCAAAAGTACAAGATGAGGCAGGACATGGCCTTTATCTGTATTCTGCTTGTGAAACCTTGGGAATCTCTCGGGAAGAATTATACCAGCAGCTGCATAGCGGTAAGGCAAAATACTCTTCAATATTTAATTACCCTACATTAACCTGGGCAGACATGGGCGCTATAGGTTGGCTCGTAGATGGCGCAGCCATTATAAATCAAGTGCCTTTGTGTAATACCTCTTTTGGTCCTTATGCAAGAGCCATGGTGCGAGTTTGTAAAGAAGAGAGTTTTCATCAAAGGCAAGGGTTTGAGATTATGCTCAAGCTTTGTAACGGCTCCAAGGAGCAAAAAGACATGGCACAAGACGCTCTTAATAGATGGTGGTGGCCAAGTTTAATGATGTTAGGCCCAACAGATGCAGAGAGTGTACACACAGAGCAGTCCATGAAGTGGAAATTAAAACGCAAGTCTAACGATGATTTGCGCCAACAGTTTATTGATCAAACAGTACCGCAAGCAGATATACTAGGTTTAACAATTCCAGATCCAGAATTAAAGTTTAACAAACAAACAGGAAGCTATGATTTTGGTGCTATAAACTGGGATGAGTTTTGGCAGGTAGTAAAAGGTCACGGCCCTTGTAACAAACAACGTATAAGTGCAAGAGTTGCAGCCTGGGATAACGGAGCTTGGGTAAGAGATGCTGCCATGGCTCATGCTGCTAAAAAAGAAGAATTAAAAGTTAAAATAGCAATCTAGTATTTAATATAATAGGCATGGATAACAATTGGCCCTTATGGGAAATCTTCGTTAGAAGTAAAAACGGATTAGAACATCGTCATTTTGGTAGTTTGCATGCTGCAGATGAGGATATGGCTCTTGAAAACGCTAGAGATGTCTACACAAGACGTAACGAAGGTGTTAGTATTTGGGTAGTTAAAAGTAGTGACATTACGGCAAGTAACCCAGAAAATAATGGAGAACTCTTCGAGCCAGCGCAAGACAAAGTATACCGTCATCCAACATTTTATAAGTTGCCTGATGAGATAAAGCACATGTAATATGAAAAGTGAACATTTATACAATTACATTCTAGGCATTGCAGATAACAGCCTCATTCTTGGACAACGTCTAGGTGAGTTGTGCGGTCATGGTCCCAGTTTAGAGACAGATATTGCAGGAACAAATATTTCTTTGGATCTTATTGGCCAAACCAGAAGTTATTATCAATATGCTGCTAAAATTTCAGGAGAAAATAAAACGGAAGATGATATTGCATTTTTACGTCTTGAGAGAGGCTATAAAAATGTATTGCTGGTAGAACAGCCTAACACCCATTTTGGGTATGTTATGGGGCGTCAATATCTTTTTGATGTATTTCATTTGCTACTGCTACAAGAATTACAATTTAGCAAAGATCAAACCTTAGCTGCCATTGCAAAAAAAGGGATTAAAGAGGTGAGTTATCACAAACGATTTTCTGGAGATTGGATCAAACGTTTGGGGGATGGAACCCCAGAGAGTACCGCCAAAATGCAAGAGGCTATTGATGATTTATGGCCCTACACTCAGGAGCTTTTTGACATGACAGACGCAGATACCGCAATGGCCCAAGAGGGTATTGGGGTAGATGTTTCAAAATTAAAAGAATCTTATTACAAGCAGGTAAAAACACTATTAACACAGGCAACTCTTGAGGTTCCTCAGAGCACATATTTTTCTCGGGGAGGTAAAAATGGAGTGCACAGTGAGCATATGGGGTATTTGTTGGCAGATTTGCAGTATATGCAACGCACCTATCCCAATATGGAGTGGTAAATAAAAATGATACAAACCAATATCAATATAGACACACATCTTCTTCCAATTTTGGAACAGGTAAGTGATCCAGAAATCCCAGTATTAACTGTTTTGGATTTGGGGGTTATAAGAGAGGCTATAGATATAGACGGGACTGTGCATGTCAAACTCACGCCCACTTATTCTGGGTGCCCAGCAATGGATGTTATTGGTGATGATTTAAAATTAGCCTTTGCCCCACTGGGTAAAAAAGTGACCGTAGAGCTGGTTTTGGCACCAGCATGGAGTACAGACTGGATTAGTGAATCTGGTCTACAAAAAATGGAGGCCTATGGTATTGCTAGACCTTTATCTGAAAGTGCAGATAAAGATGTGTTGTTGGCAGGTAAAAAAAAAGTAATTTGCCCTCAATGTAAAAGTACAAATACACACTTAGTAAGCCAGTTTGGATCTACTGCTTGTAAAGCATTATTTAAATGCGAAGCTTGTCTGGAGCCTTTTGATTACTTTAAATGTTTGAAATGATAAATTAATTCCCCCTGTGGGATCCAAGGAGCATATCCTTACCTATTAAAAGCTATGAAAAGTATAACAACGAGCATAAAAGATGGCGTAGCAACCTTAACATTTAACCGCCCAAAGGTGTTTAATAGTTTTAACCGTGAGATGGCTCTGCTTTTACAAAGTCAGCTAGATGCCTGTGCTGCAGATCTAAGCATACGTGCCATAGTGCTTACTGGAGAGGGAAAAGCTTTTTGCGCTGGCCAGGATTTGAAAGAGGTGACAACCCCAGAATTACATCCAGGATTTAAAAAAATATTGGAAGAACATTACAATCCTATCATTGAAAGAATTAGAGCCATCAACAAACCAATTATTGCTGCAGTGAATGGGGTAGCAGCTGGCGCTGGTGCAAATATAGCCCTAGCCTGTGATATAGTTGTGGCTAGTGAAAAGGCAAGTTTTATTCAAGCCTTTAGTAAAATAGGTTTGGTGCCAGATAGTGCAGGAAGCTTTTTTTTACCAAGACTCATTGGCTTTCAAAAAGCATCTGCGCTAATGCTATTGGGGGATAAAGTAGGGGCAGTACAAGCCCAAGAGTTAGGCATGGTATATAAAGTGTTTGACCCAGAAACGTTTCAGCAGCAGGTATTCTCTCTAGCTCATGATATGGCTCAAATGCCAACCAAAGCATTAGTGCTTACAAAACAATTGTTAAATGCATCTTTTAATAATACCTTAGAGCAGCAATTAGCCCTGGAGAGCAACCTTCAAATACAAGCTGCAAATAGCAATGATTATAAAGAGGGTGTTACCGCTTTTGTAGAGAAAAGGAAACCAAACTTTAAAGGAAACTAAATGATTAAAAATGTAGGTATTATTGGTGGCGGAACCATGGGTTCTGGTATTGCTCAAGTAGCAGCGACTGCAGGCTGCATGGTTACACTTTTTGATGTTCATCAAGGGGCGCTTGATACGGCAAAAGCTACTTTAGAAAAAATCACAAACCGGTTGGTTGAAAAAAGGCGCATTACCCCTCAAGAGAAAGATGCTATCCAAAACAATATACAGTATGTCAATACATTAAAACAATTGGCCAATAGTGATTTAACCATTGAGGCCATTGTTGAAAATTTAGAGGTTAAAAAGAAGGTGTTTCAAGAGTTAGAGAGCTACGTGAGTGATACTTGTATTATAGCATCAAATACCTCTTCTTTGTCTATAGCTTCAATAGCCTCTTCTTTAAAAAATCCAGAGAGATGCATAGGGATTCATTTTTTTAATCCTGCCCCCCTTATGAAACTAGTGGAGGTAATTCCTGCTGTACAAACTAGTAAACAAGTGCTTGCTACCTCCCAGATAACCATAGAAAATTGGAAAAAAGTAGTTGCTGTAGCCAAGGATACCCCTGGTTTTATCGTAAACAGAGTAGCCAGACCATTTTATGGAGAGGCGCTTAAAATGTATGAAGAAGGTTTGGCAGATTTTGCGACCATTGATCATGCCCTAAAAAGTGTGGGAGGTTTTAAAATGGGGCCCTTCGAACTCATGGATTTTATAGGCAACGATGTAAATTACACCGTAACACACACGGTATTTGAGGCCTTTTATAATGACCCAAGGTACAAGCCGTCATTTACTCAAAAACGTTTTGTAGAAGCAGGATACTTAGGCAAGAAATCTGGGAAAGGATTTTACGATTACGCTCCAGGAGCTATTAAGCCATTGCCAGAAGATAATCCAACACTTTTAAACACTATATTAGATAGAATTTTAGTGATGTTAATAAATGAAGCAGCTGACGCATTATTTTTAAACATAGCAAGCGCCAAAGACATAGATGCTGCCATGACAAAAGGAGTTAATTACCCAAAAGGACTCTTAGCTTGGGCAGATGAAAAATCAATAGATTGGTGTGTTGATGCCCTTGACAGGTTGTATGATGAATACCATGAAGACAGATATCGTTGTTCTCCATTACTCAGACGAATGAATGCAAAAAATCAAACTTTTTTTTAATGGAAGGAGCCAAAATACCTTATAAAATGCTTTCTCAAGACCCCTACAGTAGTTGGTTAGGTATAGAGATTATTAGCTGTGAGGTAGGCCGCGTAAAAGTAGGCATGACCATACGTGAAGAAATGCTCAATAGCATGGATAAGGCTCACGGGGGTATTAGTTATTCATTGGCAGATACTGCTTTTGGTTTTACTGCAAACACACATGGCAAATATGCAGTGTCTATAGAGACAAGTATCAACCACATAGAAGCGCTTGATAAGGGAGATTATATTACTGCTGAAGCGACTTTAGACCTACAGAAAACAAACATTGGTTTTAATGTAGTTGAGGTAAAAAAAGGGGATACACTTGTAGCACTTTTTAAAGGAGTTGTTTACAGATCTAATAAGGATTGGGAAGTTTAAAAACACAAACCCTTTGACGGGTTTATTATTTTAGCTTTTAAAATAAAATTATGAAACAAGCATATATTATTGATGGTGTGAGAACGCCAATCGGAAATTACAAAGGAACACTAAGTTCGGTTCGCACCGATGATTTGGGAGCACATGTAATCAAAGCTTTGGTATCCAACAACCCACAAATCCCCTCAGAGGCCTTTGACGATGTGATTATGGGCTGCGCCAATCAAGCAGGAGAAGACAACCGCAATGTGGCTCGTATGAGCTTACTATTGGCTGGCCTTCCCTTCAGTGTACCTGGAGAAACTGTCAATAGATTATGTAGCAGTGGCTTGTCTGCCATTATACATGCTAATAGGGCCATTAAAGCTGGCGATGGTGATTTGTTTATTGCAGGGGGTGTTGAGAACATGACAAGAGGCCCTTATGTAATGGCTAAGTCTTCAAGCGCCTATGGAGGAGATAGTAAAATGTATGATTCCACCTTTGGCTGGCGTTTTGTAAACCCAAAAATGGCATCACTGTATGGTGTTGACGGTATGGGGGTTACTGCAGAGAATCTAGTAGCCAAATATGCTATTTCTCGAGAAGATCAAGATGCATTTGCCTACAATAGCCAGATGAAAGCTGCGGCCGCTCAACAAAGTGGAAGGTTGGCCAAAGAAATTGTTCCAGTAGAAATTCCACAAAGAAAAAAAGATTCAATTGTATTTAAAGATGATGAATTTATAAAACCAAATTCTACAAAAGAAATACTTGCAAAATTACGGCCAGCTTTTAAAAAAGAGGGCGGAAGTGTCACGGCTGGGAATTCGTCAGGATTAAACGATGGTGCAGCTGTAACTCTTATTGCCTCACAGGATGCTGTGAAAAAATACAATTTAAAGCCCATGGCCAGAATTGTAAGTTCTGCTGTAGTTGGTGTTGAACCAAGAATTATGGGTATTGGTCCAGTAGAGGCCTCAAATAAAGCCCTAGAAAAAGCAGGACTTGCGATGCAAGATATGGATATAATTGAGCTTAATGAAGCTTTTGCATCTCAAGCTTTGGCATGTATTCGTACATGGGGCTTGCAGGACGATGACCCGAGAATAAACCCTAATGGGGGTGCTATTGCCATCGGTCATCCACTCGGCGTCACAGGAGCAAGAATTGCCTACAGTGCAGCCCTTGAGTTACAAGAAACAAAAAAGAAATATGCTCTTATCACAATGTGTATAGGAGTTGGGCAGGGCTATGCTGCTATAATAGAGAATGTAAATGTATCATCAATGGGGTAGCAGTCCCATTAAATGGATTGAAATATAAGAAGTAATCACAACAAAAGCATCATGGGACAAAAAACACAACATTATGTACAAGGCCAATGGCAATCTGGTAGCGGAGAAGGAATTCCTGTTTTTGATTCTATTACCGGAGAGCATTTTACTAGTACTACCGTAGGAGGATTAGATGTTGCCTCTATACTACAGTACGGCCGTGATAAGGGAGATACGTTACGTAAAATGACCTTCCAACAGCGAGGAAATATGCTTAAGAGCCTGGCGATGTATCTTACCAAAAGAAAACAAGCTTTCTATGAAATTAGCTACCGTACAGGGGCTACAAAAAGAGATAGTTGGGTTGATATAGAGGGAGGTTTTGGAAACTTATTTGCCAATGCTTCTCTTAGAAAGTTATTTCCTAACCAATCTTATCATGTTGAGGGAGATCCTATAGATTTATCTCGTGGTGGTCGCTTTATGGCACACCACATTATGGTGCCTCGAGAGGGGATTGCCGTTCATATCAACGCATTTAATTTTCCAGTTTGGGGAATGCTAGAAAAATGTGCTGTAAATTGGATGGCAGGAATGCCAGCTGTTGTGCTGCCAGCTCCCCAAACAGCTTATTTAACCCAGGCTGTGGTAAGAGAAATTATTGCCTCAGGGATACTTCCTGAAGGGTCTTTGCAGCTAATAAGCGGTACCGCCAAGAATATCTTAGATACCGTGGGATCTCAAGACGTGGTTACCTTCACGGGTTCTGCACACATTGGTAGACAGCTTAAAGCCCATCCGCAATTAACCAAAGAATCTGTCCCCTTTACCATGGAGGCAGATAGCCTTAATGCAGCTATTTTGGGGCCAGATGCAGTTCCAGGCACTCCAGAATTTGACCTTTTTATAAAAGAAGTACGCAATGAAATGATCACAAAATGCGGTCAGAAATGTACTGCTATTCGACGTATTATTGTGCCGCAAGATGTAATAGATGATGTGCAAACCGCTTTATCCAAACAACTAGATAAAGTAACCATTGGTGATCCTAGATTAAAAGAGGTACGTATGGGTTCTTTGGTTAGTACAAGCCAAAGAGATGCCGTAAAACAGCAAGTTGCGAAATTAGCCCAGACCGCTCAAATGGTTTATGGAGATTTTAATGAATTTAAGGTATTGGGTGCAGATTCAAAAAAAGGAGCATTCTTAAAGCCAATACTAATGCGTGAAGACACTCCTTTACAACATCATAATGCACATATTGTTGAGGCTTTTGGGCCTGTAAGCACCTTGATGCCTTACGATACCCTACAGGATGCCATTACATTGGCTAAAATGGGAAAAGGTTCTTTGGTGAGCTCTATAATAACCAATGATGATACTATAGCGAGAGAATACGCTGTGGGCGCCGCTAGCCATCACGGGCGTATTTTAATACTAAATCGTGAAAGCGCAGCCCAAAGTACGGGTCACGGTTCTCCTCTGCCCAGTCTAATTCATGGAGGCCCGGGTCGTGCAGGTGGTGGAGAAGAAATGGGTGGTATGCGTGGTATAAAGCACTACTTGCAGCGATGTGCCATCCAAGGAAGCCCAACAAGCCTTACAAAGGTAACTGGTATGTATCAGCCTAAGGCAGCTTATATAGAGGCCCCAGCGCATCCCTTCACCTACCATTGGGAAGATATCCAGCCAGGGATGTCTTTAAAAACACATAGCAGGACAATCACAGACACAGATATTGTAAACTTCGGAAACATAACTTGGGATCATTTCTACGCTCACACAGATATCACCAGTCTTGATGGCAGTATTTTTGAAAAGAGAACCGCACATGGATATTTTATTATTTCTATGGCAGCAGGATTATTTGTATACCCAAATAAAGGCCCTGTAGCTGCAAACTACGGGCTTGAGGAAATTCGTTTCTTACGTCCTATCTATAACAACGACACACTGTATGTTAGATTGACTTGCAAACAAAAAGTAGATAGAGATTCTAGAGGTAAAGAACATCCAAGTGGTATTGTAAAATGGTATGTTGAGGTGTTTGACACCAATATAGATAAGGCCAATGCTTTACTGCCAAAAACAGCACAAAAGGAAGATCCACTTGTCTGTATTGCAACCATTTTGACCATGGTAGAAAAGAAACAAGAGGTATTTGTTGAGTTAACCACTCCTAAAATCGAATCTTGTTTGGCTAAACTCACCCAAAAAAGTAAACCAAACTGGGGAATAATGACACCCCAGCACATGGTGGAGCACCTAGAATACACCTATAAAATAGCGGCTGGTGAGCTGCAAGATTTTGATATAAAAACACCAGAAAAGTACTTGGAGAAAACCCAAGATAGTTTATATAACTATGAAAAATTTCCAGAAAATTCTAGTTTTCCACATTTAGAAAAAGACAGCCTACAACCCTTAGCTCATCCAGATTTAGATACTGCCATAGCCAAGCTTTTACAGCAAAGAGATCGGTATTTAGATTTCTTTACACAAAATCCAGATGGAATACTAAAAAACCTTGTTTTTGGGTCCCTTAATAAATATCAATGGTATTTATTGGAGCGCAAACATTTAAATCATCATTTCGAGCAGTTTAACCTACTAGATTAGTAGGTATTATAACATTTTTTTGAACTAAAATTATGACAGCACCATACGTAAATCATACTATAAAAGACGGCATATCAACCATTGAGTTTTTTCACCCAGCGCACAATAGTTTGCCTGGAGATTTGCTCGCCAAACTAGCAGACACTATCACTCAAGCTGGAGAAAATGACGCTGTAAAAGTACTTATATTGAAAAGTGGTGGAGATAGAACCTTTTGTGCAGGAGCCAGTTTTAAAGAACTTGTTAGTATCAATGATGCAGAAACGGGACGTATTTTCTTTAGTGGTTTTGCCAATGTTATTAATGCTATGCGTAAATGCCCTAAGTTTATTATTGGCCGCATACAAGGTAAAACCGTAGGGGGTGGAGTAGGTCTTGCAAGCGCCACTGATTATTGTATGGCCAGTAAGTTTGCCTCTATAAAACTCAGTGAATTAAATGTTGGTATTGGACCTTTTGTGGTAGGCCCTGCGGTAGCGCGTAAATTAGGCCTTGCAGGAATGTCACAAATTGCCATAGATGCCAATTCCTTCTATGATGCTCAGTGGGCGATGCAAAAAGGGCTGTATGCTAGTGTGCATGAATCTACCCAGGCCTTAGATACTGCCGTACAATTATTGGCAGAAAACTTACGTACCTATAACCCTGAGGCTATGGCTGAAATGAAAAAAGTAATGTGGGCAGGGACAGAGCAATGGGACACCCTGTTGAAAGACCGTGCTGTTATCTCCGGAAGATTAGTACTTAGTGATTTTACCAAAAAGACCTTAAAAACATATAGATGATTTATTCTTTTAAAGGCCATATTCCTGTTGTGCATGCATCTAGTTTTGTACACCCATTAGCAGCAGTTACTGGAAATGTTATTATTGGAGAAAACTGTTACATAGGTCCTGGAGCTGCCATCAGGGGAGATTGGGGTGAAATTATACTTGAAAATGGAGTGAATGTCCAAGAAAACTGCACCGTGCACATGTTTCCTGGTAAATCTATAGTGCTACAACAAGGAGCTCATGTGGGGCATGGAGCAATCATACATGGTGCTAATTTAGGCCGTAACACTATGGTAGGGATGAATAGCGTGATAATGGATGGTGCGGTTATTGCCGATGAGTGTATTGTAGGTGCTATGGCTTTTGTAAAAGCCGAAAGTGTATTTGCTCCAAGACAACTTATAGTTGGAAATCCTGCTAAAGCTATTAAAGAGGTTTCTTCACAAATGCTTGCCTGGAAAACAGCTGGTACAAAATTATACCAAAGCCTCCCTAAAGATTGCATTGAAACTCTTAGAGAGGTATCTCCTTTGAGAGAAATCCCTGAAGATAGACCCCAGCAAGAAGATTTTTATAAAACGTTGTCTGAACTAAAAAAAGAAAAAAATTAAGGCAGGACCTTTACCTTTTGAGCCAACTCTTTTGCCTTTTGGGTAATTGCTGTAACATCACTATCTATGGTGTCATAACATACTACAACCCCCATTCTTCTGTAAGGTCTTGAAGTGGGTTTTCCAAAAAGTCTAAAGTCTGTTTTAGGGCTGAGTGCCAAAACATCTAGGTTTTCAAAATATGGATTTTCTGAATCATTACTTGCTAAAAGTACCGCGCTGGCACCATTTCTCTCAAGGGTTATTTCTGTAATAGGTAGCCCCAAAATAGCTCTTAAATGCAACTCAAACTCATTAAAGTTTTGTGTGTTTGCTAGGGTTACCATTCCTGTATCATGAGGTCTAGGAGAGAGTTCAGAAAAATACACTCCGTGTTTATTGGAGATAAAAAACTCTACACCCCACAGGCCACTTCCAGTTAAAGCTGCAGTAACTTTAGCTGCCATTTCTTGGGCTGTTTTTAAGTGATGGTCTTGCATCAAGGCTGGTTGCCAACTCTCTTGATAATCTCCTCTTTCTTGTCTATGGCCTATTGGTGGACAAAATAGGGTATGACCATTATTTTGGGTGACTGTAAGTAAGGTAATTTCATAATCAAAATCAATAAAGGCTTCCACAATTACTTCTGCTACATCTCCTCTAGAACCCGCTTGAGAATACAACCAAGCTTTTTCTATATCTTCCTGGGTTTTAATTGTGCTTTGTCCTTTTCCGCTTGAGGACATTAAAGGTTTCACTACACATGGCATACCTACTTGAGCGACGGCATCTCTGAGCATTTGAGCAGAACTAGCATAGGTGTAGGCAGCAGTTTGAAGTGAAAGCTCTTTTGCAGCCAAATCTCTGATGGCTTTCCTGTTCATGGTGTAATTTGTTGCTTTTGCAGAGGGAACCACACTATACCCTTGCTTTTGGTAGGTGTATAGGCGCTCTGTTCTAATGGCCTCTATCTCCGGAACAATATAATCTGGTTTATGATTTAAAACTATCGCATCAAGAGCGGCTCCATCAAGCATATTTATGACTTCAAACTCATCAGAGACTTGCATTGCAGGGGCATTTTTATAGCTGTCTACTGCAATTACATATTGCCCCAATCTTTGGGCTGCAATTACAAATTCTTTTCCT
>Ga0206129_10002500_pt1 | contig 22696 bp, 19 predicted proteins | sample Helgoland_Spring_8_FD_148616 | JGI IMG/M metagenome (GOLD analysis project Ga0206129, IMG submission 148616) | Pelagic subsurface seawater microbial communities from Kabeltonne, Helgoland, North Sea - Helgoland_Spring_Bloom_20160502_2 | ecosystem: Environmental > Aquatic > Marine > Epipelagic ...
TCGCGGGCAACAGTGACTAAGGGGAAGCGCCTTAAAATTTCTTCCACTGCGTCGCTGACAGTAGTTTCTCCTGAAGAAATTTGCAGCCTATGCTTCTCGTTGCGAGCCAAAAACAAAAACACAAATCCGAGTAAATTAACCACAGTATCCACACCGGCAATAAATACCTGAATGGACAGCTTAATTGCCTCTTCTCTGGTCAGGCGGCGACCATTGGTCTCTGTATTAACCATGCGGCTAAGCATATCTGTGCCATCAGTACCCATGCGCTCGTCCACATAGGGGGCAATATAATCCTTCAGATTTTGCAGTGCGTCGGCAAAGGTAATAGTGCCATCCGGTCTAATCAGTTGATCAGTCCAGTACTTGGTCTGGGGAATATCATCTTCCGGCAGATTCATCATCGACAGAAATACGCGAATCGGCAGAATATCAGCAAAATCCCTGGTGAAATTACACTCCCCTTTATCCACAAAGCCATCAATCAGGCTGGTCACAATACCGCGAATATCATCACCCATGGCATTGATTGCCGCCGGGGCCATACTGTGATTTAAGGTCTTGCGATAAAAATGATGTTCCGGAGGATCGATAGTGGTGGGCAGCAAACCATGGTCAGCACTGTGGCTTTTGGGAAGGATAATACTGCGGCTGGAAAATCTGCTGTAGTCGGTCAGTATCTCTTCAATGATGGACGTTCTTGTGGGCAGCCAATGGCCTTCATTTTCCTGGGTCCAAACCAGAGGGCAGGAATCGTCCTCTTGCAATAATGTGGCCCAGGCTTCGTGGAAGTCTTTATCAATGCCCGGAGGGCCGTACATATTAAAGTCTCGAACCAGATGCTCTGGAACATGCTCAGGTAATGTTTCAGTGCTCATTCAAGCCTCCAATAAGTTCTACCCCAGCCTCACAGAATGGGCCGCATCTGCGGTGACCACAGTGCCCGCCATATAACTTGCAGCATTACTGGCTAACAGCAAAATCGTACCATCCAGTTCAGATAACTGCCCTGCTCGTCCCAGTGGTAGATTAGCCAGATCAGCTTTGCCTTGCTCTGTCTCATAATAGTCAGCCACCAGATCCGTATGCAAAAAGCCCGGCGCCAATGCATTAACCCGGATGCCATGCTCCACCAGCTCATGGCCCATCACGGCAGTCAACTGATTGACCGCCCCTTTCGAGGCACTGTAATGGGTAAGACCCTTAAAGGAAGACACTGCACAGATAGAGGAAATATTAATAATATTGCCGCCAATGCCCGCGGCCAACATGCGCTGAGCGGCTTCCTGGCCCAGATTAAACACCCCTTTAACATTCACATTAAGCACATGGTCCCAGTTGTCCTCATCCATCTCGACAAAGGGTTGGCGACCTGTGGCGCCGGCGTTGCTAAAGATAATATCCGGTGTGCCAAATTCCTTCTCCGCAAGGTCAAAGCCCGCTTTGACCGAGGCGCGATCGGTAACATCCATAGCCACTGCCAGAGCTTTGCCGCCCTTGGCCCTAATACTATCGGCAAGGTTCTCCAAAAGATCTACTCTCCGTGCAGCGCAGACTACTGCAACACCATTATCTGCCAGCAATTTAGCGATATGCTCTCCCAATCCACTGGATGCACCGCTGACCATTGCCACTCTGCCCTTTACGGAAAATAGTTTATCTATCACGGAATTCACCTTTTCTTGTTATTTTTTAAGCTGAAACTGCAGCAATTAAAATTGCACTCTCTTAGTAAAGCCACCATCAATCACCACATTGGTGCCCGAGGTATAAGCAGAGAGTGGGCTTAGCAACAGCGCAACCTGAACACAGACTTCTTCAGCCGTGCCCATACGCCCTGCAGGAATCATGGCCACTGTGGACTCATAGATTTCCGGCATCGCCGCTTTAATCTGATCCCAGGCACCGCCATCGATAAAGATTGGGCCGGGGCTTACGGTATTAACACGAATACCCATAGGCGCCAGATCCTGAGCCAGATTGCCAAAGTAGTTCAGCAGTGCCGCTTTCATCGCGCCATAGGGCACAGCACCGGCAAAAGCTTCCAGAGAAGCGGTAGAACCTATGCTGACAATAGAGCCACAGTCAGATTTCTCCAAATGGGGCTTAGCCGCATTAACCGCTTTCCAGCTGGCCAGTACATCTGCTTCAAAATTGCTGCGCCATCCGGATTCCTCTGCATCAGCACCACCGGCACTGACATTGGCGACAAAGCCATCGACACCACCCAGGGCATCGGCACAGTTACCGACCCAGGCTTCTAGAGAAGCGGAGTCTGTAACATCGACCACTTCACCGTGGGCTTTCACGCCCATTGCCTTAATGGTATCTACCGCAGCATTAACCTCATCGGCATTGCGCGCACAGATACCCACATTGCAGCCCTCAGCGGCCAATGTTTTTGCCAGCGCAAAACCAATGCCTTTGGATGAGCCGGTAATCAAAACTGATTTATTCTTTAATTGCAGATCCATATTGATCGCTCCTTATTATTAATTTTTATATGACGCAAAAGCTCAGGCTTGCATATAGCGCGAAAGATGAGAATCTCGGGATCCAAACATCACACCAATAGCCGCCAAGCGTTTAAAATAATGACCGACACTAAACTCGTCAGTCGTACCTATTCCTCCGTGGAGCTGTATCGCATTGTGCGAAACATACCGCCCAGCCTTGTCCACCTTCGCTTTCAGGGCGGCAACACATTGCTCTGCATCCCCAGAGCCGTTATCCAGTTTCCAGGCCGTGGCCATTAGCAGTGATCTGGTTAATTCAATTTCCATATACATATCAACCATGCGGTGTCGCAACACCTGAAAGCTGGAAATTGACTGACCAAATTGTTTGCGCTGCTTGGTGTAATCCACAGTTGCCTCCAACAGTGCATCCATGGCACCAACCGCCTCGGCACAGACAGCCACAATGGCGCGAGAAAAAATTGGCGCTGCCATAGCAGAGGCATTGCCTAATTCACCGACCAAAGCGCCGGCATTCAGTGTCACATTGTCTAACTGCAACTCGCAGGCTGAACGACCATCGTAGGTTTTATAATTATTACAATGTAAACCCTGGCTGTTCTTATCCACCACAAACAGGCTGATGCCTTCTTTTGCGCCGATTGAGCTATCGCCAACACGGGCTGATACCAAAAACATATCTGCCTCAGGGCCATTGAGTACAACGGCCTTGGTGCCATTGAGTACATAACCATCCCCTGTCGCTTCCGCTTTGGTTTCCACATAATGGGGGTTGGCCACATTGCCCTCTTCCAAATATGCCAGTGCGCCCTGCAGCTCGCCAGCCATCAGGCCGGAGAGATAATGCTCTTTAATAGCAGGTTGTGCGCCAACGGAAATTAATCCGCCCACCAGCACAACAGATTCCAGATAGGGCTCAAGCACCAGATACTTGCCAAACTGTTCGCACAGAATCATGGTCTCGAGCGCGCCGCCACCAAAGCCACCAGCATCTTCTTCAAAGGTCATGGCCAGCCAGCCTAAATCAGCAAACATCTGCCACTGCTCAGCACTAAAACCACAGCTTTGCTTGACAGTGGCCTGACGATTTTCAAAACTGTAATTTTCACGAAGATACTTATCAGCACTATCATGCAACATTGTCTGTTCTTCGCTGTACTCAATAAACATGCAAATTAACACTCAATAAAAATTTAGTTAGAGGCGCAGAACTCGCTTAGCAATAATATCTCGCTGGATTTCTGCCGAGCCGCCGTAAATAGTTGAGGCGCGATTATTAATATATTCCGCCATTGTGGTGAGTCCGCAGTCAGGGCCAATGGAGTCACCCTCATAACCTGGCTGCAACGCATCAAGCTGTTTAACCAGTGCATGTTCACCCATTATTTCTACACTTAATTCATTAAAACGCTGGCCGATCTCTGTACCCATTATCTTGGTCAGGGATGACAGTGCACCGGCATTGCCGCCTGCTTCAAATGCACCTTTAATCCGCAACTCAGTAAATTCCAGAGCCAGAGCGTCCACCGCTACATCTGCCAGTTTGGCTAAAAATACCGGGTTGTCTTGCCACAGTCTGTCGCCGGCACCCTTCTGGGAAGCAGCCTGTTTGCTGATTTTAGCCATTTGTTTTTTATGGTCGATGGTGAAGTTGTGGCCGCCCCGTTCAAACTCAAGCAGTGACTTGGCAACATCCCAGCCCTGATTCTCAGCGCCGAGAAGATTGGCTGCGGGGACACGAACATTGTCAAAGAATACCTGACATTGCTCAACCGTACCGTCCAGGCCAACAATAGGCTCAACCTTTAAACCCTCTGTAGCCATATCCACCAGAATAAAACTAATCCCCGCCTGGGGCCGCCCTTCTTTTGAGGTTCTTACCAGGCAGAAAATCATATTGGAATGCTGGGCATAGCTGGTCCAGATTTTGGACCCATTAATAAGATAGTCATCGCCATCGCGGACAGCGGAGGTAATTAATGAGGCAAGGTCAGAACCTGCACCGGGTTCAGAATAGCCCTGACACCACATGTCCTCGCCGGAGAGTATTCTCGGTAAGTAATAGTCTTTTTGTTCGGCGGTGCCATGGTGCATAAGCATCGGGCCAAGCATCTGCAGACCCATAGCAGGAAATGCTGGCGCATTGGCTAGCTTGCACTCTTCCTGAAAGATATAGCGCTGATTTAATGTCCAACCAGTACCGCCATATTCTTCGGGCCAGTCCGGTGCGATCCAGCCTTTGGCATGGAGAATTCGGTGCCATTTCATGGTCGCGTCAAAGTCCGCAAAGACACTGGTCATCAGTTCGCCAGCGCGGCTGATATCTGGCGTTAAAGACTCTTCGAGAAATGCCCTGACTTCTTCGCGGAATACATTATCAGTCATAATTTATCTCAGTTGAGAAATCTGCCGTCACAACATAAACAAACAGCATTGTTTTTTAGTTTAGGGTTAATGAAAAGTTATTGCAATGAAATACCATTGATACTGGCCCTATTGTTTGCAAAGCTCGTTATGATTACTCAGATTCAATGGCGGCTTTGACAGTTTGCCGCAACACATCCTTGCGCACCTTGCCCGATGCTGTCTTTTCCAATTTGTCGCGCAGCTCCAATCGCTGGGGCCACTTTTGCTTAGCCAGCCCACTGCGCTCCAGAAAAAGCTGCAGCTCGGCAAGGTCTAGCTGCACTGAGTCTCTGGTTACCAGCAATGCGCAGACCCCTTCCCCCAGCCGTTCATGGGGCATGGCCACAACTGCGGCCTCGGAAATCAGCGGATGCTGGTGCAGCACATCTTCAATTTCCCGGGCGGAAATATTCTCGCCGCCACGGATAATGATATCTTTCTTGCGATCAGTGATAACAATGGCACCCTGGGCTGTGATATGTCCTATATCGCCAGTGCAAAAGTAACCGCGATCATCAATCGCCTGTCTGGTTTGCTCCTCTTCACCATAGCCGAGCATCATTGCCGGGCCCTTGACCAGAATCTCTCCATCCAATCCCTGGGCCAGTGGCTTGCCATCATCATCGGCAATAATCACATCCCAGTTATTAATGCGGCCATCGGTTGTAGCGGCCAGCATTTCTTCTTCAGGCTTTACAAACCCCACCGTAATTAATGGTGCTTCGGTGCAGCCATAAACTCTAAAGGCCCGGCAGTTTGCCAGAGCGCTATGGGCGTCGGTAATCAAGTTTGGCGGCACAGAGGCACCACCGCAGGCAAAAAAGCGCAGCGACGTCAAATCCAGAGAATCGTTTTTAGCCTTTTCTACCAGCTCCTGTAAAAACGGTGTGGCACTGACACAGCCAGTTGCCCCGACCTTCTCTATATAGGCGACGGCATTGTTAACATCCCAGCGCTCCATAAAGGCGGTTTTACAGTCACTGATAAACGCCTGCTCAATACCATTGGCAAAACCAGTGATATGGGTGACCGGTGAAGGCATCAGCATGACATCCTCAGCACCCAGCTCCCAGGCTTCAACACCATTGTCTATAGCTCGAGCCAGAGACTGATGAGTATGGCGCACGGCTTTTGCCCGACCTGTGGTCCCAGAGGTATACATAATCACCTTTACCGCTTGCATATCTGTGGGCTGTTTATCTGGTATTGGCCCGGCCCGCTGTTGTATCAAGTCTTCATAGCGCAGCATTGCATCTGTTGCACTATCGTGGCGCACAGAGACCACATGCTGCAAATCAGGCAACTGGGGTTTCAAGCGCTCAATCATCTCAGGGAAATCATGACCGCGATAGACGCCGGGAATAAACAGGCAGCGGCTGCGGCTATCGGCCAGAATAAAAGCCAATTCACGGTCTCTATATATAGGTATCACAGGGTTGACCACCAGCCCAAGCCATACAGCAGCAATATCAACTGCAACAGCCTCGCGCCAGTTGGGCAGCTGGAAACTAATCACATCTCCAGCCCTTAGGCCTAAACCCGCCATTGATGCCGCCAGAGCCAGCGCCTCATCAAAGATGCTACCAAAGCGGATATGTTCACCATCTTCTATGTAGATAGCCACAGCCTCAGCTGTGCTGCTTGCCTTCTGCTGGGCATAGTCCGCGAGATTTTTAGTACGTAGTCGCATTAGCGGCCTTATGCCTCTAGTTCAGTATATTTTTGATTTGCAGGCGTCTAGCTAAGTCATTACCAGAACGGAGCTTTTACGCAAAACTTGTGGTGATTAAGTTAACTTAAATACTAAAAACATACAACCTTGATTGTTTATTAGGGCGATAAAATAGGTTGAATTTTGCGATTACTAGCGCTATATTCGAAATCCAGCAGATAAAAAGCCAACTCGCTTGTTTTTTGTTGGCCTATAAAGGGGAGAGCGCCAGATGCGGGGCTATAGTAGATCGATCCGCAGCGGCCTTGAATAAAATAACAATAGTATCCTGAAGGTATATAACAATGAATTATCAAAAAACCTATAAAAAACAATTACTTCCAGCAATCATATCAATTTGTACTCTGCCTCTGTATGCGGGCGGGGCTATTGCTCAAGAAGAGTCTGTGGGTCTTGAAGAAATCGTGGTTACAGCCCGAAAGCGTCAAGAATCTATTCAAGATGTACCTGTTGCTGTATCCGCAATCAGTCCGGGACAGTTGGAGCGCGGATCCATCACTAGCTCTCTTGATCTAGCTAAATTGGTCCCTAACGTGGAACTCCACGAGACAAATATTGGCTCCGAATCACTCAGTGCATCGATCCGCGGCCTGAGCTATGACGATATCGAGAAATCTATCGAACCTACTGTAGGCGTTGCAATTGATGGCGTTTTCTTAGCCAGTAACTCCGGTGCGGTTTTCGACTTTTTTGATGTTGAATCAGTAGAAGTTCTTCGAGGTCCCCAGGGCACTCTGTTCGGACGCAATACTATTGGTGGTGTGATCAACGTGCAAAGGACAGAACCGACCGGTGAGTTCGGCGTAAAACTGGAAGCTGTTGCCGGTGATGAGAACTTGACTGATCTGAAAGGGGTAATCAATTTACCACTATCAGACAAAGGCGGCATCAAGTTATCCTTCAAGAATACTGAGTCCGACTCTCATGTTTACAACACTACTCTGAATGATCGTCGCCCATTCAAAGATTCAGAATCAATGAGCCTCGCAGTTAAGTACAACTTCACTGAGAATACCTCTGCGGTTTTAACCTATGATGATTATGACCACAACACAACTGCTCCAGATAACGTGTTTGTCAGTGCCGGAGCTCTGGGAGACGGTGCTCGCGCTTCGGAAGCCAATGATTGGAAAACATCTCCACAGGGCATTCCGCTGACAGCCACATTAAAGGGTGAAAATACCACTCTAAAAGTGACCCATAGTGCTGATAACTACGAGATAAAGTACATCATGGGTATTATGGATTACGAGGAAGCAGCAGATGAAGCTTCCTGGGGCACACCTGGGGTGTTCTTCCCTGTAGACCGTGATCAGGACTTTAAACAGACATCCCATGAACTGCAATTTATCTCAGACTACGATGGTCCAATGAATTTTGTAGCTGGTTTGTACAGCATGGAAGCCGACTCGTATATCACGTCAGGTCCCGTTCAGAACTTCACATCCGACCATTCATTGGAAACTTTTGCTGTTTTTGGTGAAATGAGCTACGAGTTGAGTGAAGACTGGTCTGTTACTGTCGGTGCCCGTTACACCGAAGAAGACAAAGAACTGTCAACGGTATCATGGAACCTGGCTGACAATGCTAACAGAGTAGCTAACAATTTGGATGCCGCTCTCAATGTTGCTTCACCAACTTTCGAAGATGACAATGTATCCTACCGAATTGTCCTGCAGCGCGAACTTGAAATGGGCATGATGTACGCATCTTACTCAACAGGCTTCCGCAGTGGCGGCTTCTTTAACCGTGGTACCACTGACGCGGAAGTAGCACCTTTCGAATCTGAGGAAGTTGATAGCTTCGAAATCGGTCTGCGCAGCAACCCAACCGACAATTCGCAACTTAACATCACATACTACAATGCCGAGTACACAGACAAACAGGTAACCGTAATTACAGCCGCCAGTGACCCTGTGTGTGGCAAAGGTGGCGCTGCTGAAGATGCTTCTGGTGTAACCTGCTCCTTCGTTCGTAACGCAGGTGAAGTAAGCATGGACGGCATCGAGTTAGAAGGTGTATTGATGGCCTCTGACAACCTGACCCTAAGAGCTACAATCGGTACCTTTGATGGTGAATATGACGAGTATGACTACAACGGTGTAGACATAGCCAATCAAGCTCGCCTGCTGTATGCGCCTGAGCTGACTGCCTATTTGGGTGCTGAACACACCTCTGCAATGGCTGGCGGCCAACTGACCGTCAATGCTGGCTTTAGTTACAAGGATGACGTTGAGACTCAGGCTGATTGGTCTACCTACGATCCTGCTACAGGCCCAGAAGTGACTATCGAGAGCTACGAGTCACTGGATCTGTCTGCAACCTTTATCACGGATCTCGCTAACGGTACCCTGAAGATTCGCGCCTATGGCACGGATTTACTGGAAAACGGTAACAGAGTAAGCCGTAGATATGATGCAGGCGCCTTTGCCTGGGCCGAACTGGCCCCTCGTCGTCAGATGGGTATTTCAGTAGGATACGAGTTCTAAACACCTGAACTCAAGCAAGACCCAAAGGCGGTTGAACTTGGTTTAACCGCCTTTTTTATGGACCACCAATAACTACCCTTTAGCAAACCCAATGACAAAAAAAAGCCGCTGAATCCAGCGGCTTTCTTATACTAAACTACTATAGTGTCTTTGAATCAGAACCCCATCTCTGTTGCCGTAGGAATACGACGCAATGTTTGCCCCCCCGAAATATCCAGCATTCTGCCGGTCATAAATGACTCATCAGAGAGCAGCCACAGTGCTGCATTAGCCATATCATCGGTGGAGGGCAGTTTACCCATGGGTATCTCATTGATAAAAGCCTGCTCAATGGCCGGCATAGCCAGAAACCCCTCAGTCATGGCACTGGGGGTAAACCCTGGAGACAGGGAGTTAACGCGGATATTCTGCGCGCCGTACTCTACCGCCGCTATACGCACTATATGGTCCGCCCCAGCCTTGGTGCCTGCATAGGCCGCAAGTCCAGGAGGAGCCAGTAGAGCCGTCTGGGAGGAGGTTGTCACCACAGAGCCGCCATCGGTCATGCGGGCCGCCATATGCTTAATAAATAAAGTAGTTCCAATTAGGTGCACATCGCAGTTTTCCTGCAACACCTCGCGGCTGATATCGGCGATCGGTGAAGAGGTTTCAATACCGGCAAAATTAATCGCACCATCCAGCTTGCCATAATGGGATACAGCTGCATCGGCCAGTCCAGCAAGTTGCTGCTCATCAGTAATATCACAGCCAATCGCCAACGCACCCAAACTATCTGCGATAGCCTGTACCCTATCCAGCCTGCGCGCCGCCAAAACCAATTTGGCGCCTTCGGCCTGACAACGCTGGGCAGTTGCCGCGCCCATACTGCGCTCGTCGGACGCGCCGAGAATAACAATTACCTTGCCTTCCAATCTACCTGCCATATCAATTTACCCCTGCTGTTCCATTGTTATTATTCAGTGGTGGCAATCAGATCTTTACCAGCTGCTTGCCAAAATTTTGTCCAGAGAAAAGACCAGCCAGTGCGTCCGGGCACTGTTCTATCCCCTCAAGGATATGCTCCTTGACCAGAATCTTGCCCTCAGCCACCCATTGTATTAACTGCTCTGTGGCCGCCGGGTAGCGGTCGACGTGGTCGAGCACAATAAAACCTTCCATATGACAGCGGCGAATCACCAGCTGCATATAATTTTTCGGTCCCGGCGGTAACTCCTGGACCTGATAGCCACTGGAGATACCACCACAGAGCACAATGCGCCCTCTGTTGGCCATATTGACCAGTGCCGAATCTAGAATATCGCCACCAACATTATCAAAAAACACATCGATACTGTTTTTGCACAGCTCCTGCAAACGCTCGTCCACAGACTCGGACTTGTAATCAATCACCGCATCGTAGCCCAGCTCGTCAATCAGCCACTGGCACTTGGCCTGACCACCGGCAATACCGATAACCCGGCAGCCCTTAAGCTTGGCAATCTGGCCCACAGTGGACCCAGTGGCACCAGCAGCGCCGGAAATCACTACAGTCTCCCCGGCTTTGGGCTGGCCTATATCCAGCAGGCCAAAATAGGCAGTAAGGCCAGTCAGGCCATAAATATGTAAGGGGTAGGACAATGGCATATCCGCAGGCACTTTGGTCACTGGAAACAAACCAGAACCGTCACTGACAGCATATTCCTGCCAGCCAAAACCACCCTGCACCCTGTCGCCAACCTGATAGTCAGCATGCTTGCTGGCAATCACTTCACCGGCGGCAACTGAGCGCATCACCTCACCAATGGCTACTGGCGGCACATAGCTGCGCACATCATTGAGCCAACCACGCTGGGCTGGCTCAAAGGACAGATACTGGTTCTTTACCAGAAACTCACCATCGGCCAGATCGCGAACCGTCTCGGTCTCAAAGTTAAAGTGCTCTTTGCTAACAGTGGTTTGAGGTCGAGAATTCAGGGTCCATTTTTTATTGGTTAATTCGGCTGTCATGGGGTGTACCAGATAGGTGACGAATAGGCGCGATCCTGAATAATATCTGGCGCACGGGGGTCGATGACCGCGCCAAAATATTTGCGGTCATAGGCAGTCCAGCGCGGCGTAGGAATCTGAATAACCCTTGTATAGTAGAAGGATCGCTGCTCTGGATCGAAGTCCGGGTCAGTCCACACCGCCGTTAATTCAGAGTCGCCTATACTATTGCTATAGCTAGCATTGGCTATATCGACGGTATTGCCCACCGGCGCAATCTTGCCCAGCCAGTTGGCACTGCGATCATCGGACAGGGCCACATTATAGACCTGCTCTTGGGTTTCGCCATTGGCATCCAGCCAGCCTTTAATAATCTGAATACGATCGAGATTGGCACCGTCTGCATCCCTGGAAGCCGACACCATAAAGCTTGGGGCGCCGCTATCGCTATGGCCCTTTAAATCGCCGCCCATGGGCACCCCTTTGCGGTAACCGATGCTGGCAAAGTCCGCCTGCATTACATCTGTCTGTTTAAACGCCCAGCCGCCAAAGAAGCGCAGCTGAATGCGAGTGCCTGAGGTGGCATAGACCTCACGGCGCTTAATCGCCTGAAACAGGGACTCGCGGGTATTTTCTTCCGCCCAGACCGCTGCCAGACCAGAGGATACCAGCTGCCAGATCTTTTGCAGTTGATCGGCCATGCGCTTTTCCGTGCGGTCGACAGAGGGCTCATCATGGGCAAATTTGCCAAAGAAGTTATCCTCGTAGGTGGTGGCCATACCGGTGTGGGAATCGGTGCTGCCAATCAGACCAAACTTAAACGGGTTAACCCCCAGATTGGCCTCATGGCGCAGGCCCTCACGCAGCGCCGAGCGACTGTATTCATACTGCAGCATATGGGGCTCTTTGGGCGTGCCAAGGGTAATATTGCCCTCATCCCAGGTCTCAAAATTGGCAAACTCATCGGTCGGCGACAGAAATGGATGGGCTTCCCCGTCCCCTTTTATCTGGGTGGTTTCATAGACCGGCTCCCAGCGCGCCCGCTTGCGGGCATATGATGCATCCAGGGGTAGGCCATTTTCCCGGTTGGGAGAAAACATGCGTCCATTGCTGACATTACCATTGTGAGCAATGGCCAGTACCTCACCCCCTGTCTGCTTTTCATAGTCCGCCAGAGCATCCCATAAATCCTCCGGGTCATTGCTGTGCTGGGCGGAAAAAGGCGTTTGTTGGGAGGCCAGATCTGCACCGTCTTTATATATCACTACCCGGTGCAAATTATCGCCGGTAATCATAGAGGTCCATTCGTACCCGACAAAGGCGGTAAACAGCCCCGGCTCATTGTATTTGTCCGCCACTGCGGAGGCTTCCGCCCAGATTGACTTGCGCAGGCTGTCCGGGGTTAAGTATTCAGGCTCGCTGGTTTGAATAGCATCAGAGAAAGCCAGCGCCAGGCCCATCATATCTCCCTGCTTCATCATGTCCTGCCATTCCATGCCTATTTTCCATTCATTAAGACGGGGATCATTGGCCTCCAGCTGCGCATAGATACCCAAATACTCCGCATGGTCTGTTACCGCCAAAAAATCCAGGGGACGGCGCAGTCGCGCCGGCATACCATTATCTGCTTCCACGGTTTGTCCGCGGGCAAACATAAACGCCTGATCTTTGGTCAGGCGGGTCTGTAAAATAAAGGCATCGGCAGATAACTGGGAATGCAGATGCAGATCGCCCCAGTAGAGATTGGTTATACCCTCTCGTACCGGCGTGGAATAGAGTAATTTTTGATCTGCCAATGGTGGCTCGGTGGCGTTTACTGACAGGCCGGCAGAGAGTGCAATCACACCCAGCATCGAACCATAAAGTTGCTTTTTCATTATTTTTTTCCCAAATGTGTTGTTTTAGCTGGCCCTGCGCAATAGGGTGGCTAGGTGAAAAACACGAAAATCCAATGATTTTTTCATCATTTATTTTTATAGGCACTGAGCGGAGTAACAATCTCAATAAGATTGCCATTGTTATCGCGGATAAACAGCAATCTCACACCGGCCGCATCAAAATTGGTCGGCGCTAATTCCAACTCAACACCGCGACTGACAAGCTCAGCCGCCACCCCATCAACATCAGCACTATTAAAGGCCAGATGCACATAGCCACGATCCGACATAGCGGTAAATACATCTGGCGCAACCACCTCATCCTGAAACGCCTGCTTGGTGCCAACGACCTCAATCATAAATCCATTGGCAGAGATGTAGCCCACATCGACATCCGGGTACCCATCTATATCCCATTCACGCACCACCTCAAAGCCAAGGATGCGGTTATACCAGTCCACAGTGCCATCGTAGTCATCTGTTGAAATCATAATATGATCGGCGCGCATCAGCGCCAGAGGGTTGGTGGGCTGCTCCTGAGCAACAGCCAAAGAGCTTATACAAACCATAATCAATCCAGCCAGACTGCTCTTAAACATAGCCATCACCTCAGCTGATCGGCATTGATAATATCTGTGCTCACATAGTCATTGAGCAACTCATGGAAGCGCTGCACACGCTTCTCCTGATGGGTCAGGATGCAACCTTTAAACCCGCGGGAATTAAGCCCCTGCTGCTGGCTGGTGCCAATACTGAGATCCTGATCTGCCACATAGCCTACCGACTGACCATCACCGTAAACGCTGTGGCGGTTCTCAGCCCACTCCAATGGCATAGGCCCAATGGGGGTAATGACTTCTTCCATGCCCTCAACCGGCGGTGCCAATACCCAATGGTGAAAGACACATTTTTGTGGGTCGGTTGGGTGAGGCTCAGTGCGCAGAATCTGACACTGTTCCGGGGACATAGTGATGGTGAGGTTGGGAAACAATGTGCAGTGAAAGTAATCCACCAGCTGCTGATCGCTCATATTCTCGTAGTTGGTATAACCTATTTCCGGGCCCATACGGCGCTTGGCCGCCACTATCGCCTCGCGGATATCGCCGGTGTGGCCATTGTAATCGGCCGGATCAAGACCCCAGGCGCGAGCAACATCATCCAGAGGTGCAGGCACCTCACCGGTCTCAAAATCTGGATTTCTGGTGCTGGCCTGATGGCCTTTCATCCACATGGAGTTATGGCCGGTTTCGTACATCTCAAATACGGTGTCCGACAGGCCGTCATTAATAAAGGTAGACAGCTCCGGGTGAATAGTCGGTAAATGATAACTTTCATTAAAGTTATCGCGGATAATCTTCCAGTTAAAATCCGCATCGGCGGACAGGTACATCACCCTTATCCAGTCATCCAGCCCATAGCTTGCCAGCCTCTCCGGCAAGGGCGCCAGCCAATCCAGCAGTGGCGCCACATCCTCATCCATGCAGTAAAAAATAAACGGACCCCAGGTCTCACAGCGCACCTCTGTCAGAGTCACCTTGCCGCAGGGATTGCCATCGGGAAAGTCATCGGGATCCTGAACATTGACCAGCACACCAGCGGGAGAGAACTGCCAGCCATGATAGCCACAGGTAATTTTGTCACTGCCGCCAATCTCACCCAGCACCAGGCGATTGCCCCGGTGAGGACAGCTGTTATAAAACGCCTTAATGCTGCTGTCGGCCTGGCGCACCATAATCACAGATTCGGTACCCAGATTGTGGCGCACATAGTCGCCCTCTTCCTCCAGCTCAGCGACCATGCCCCCCAGATGCCAAACCTTTGGCCACAGGTGCTGGTTCTCGCGCTGCATAAATTCTTTGGAGATATAGCGATCTGCGGTAATGGTATCCCCCCTTACCGGCAGATCAAATCCCTTGGCATAACGAGAAGTCTGTGCGCCCATGATGCTTCCTTTTTTCTTATTCTTGTTTCTATTCGTATTAATAGCCCAGCAATATCAATAATGTACAGTTAGCAATCACTTCGCCATCAGGCCGCCATCCACAACCAGTTCTGTACCAGTAACATAGTTGGCTTCATCGGAGGCAAGGAACAATACACAGTTAGCCACTTCCTCAGGAAAGCCCATGCGTCCCCAGGGGACACTCTCGCCGATTTTCACAAACTCATCGTAATTATCCCGACGCGCATCATTTTGGATATTGGTATCAATCAGCCCGGGGTGGACAGAGTTACAGCGGATACCATCAGCGGCATGCTCCATGGCGATGGTCTTGGCCAGGTTCTGTACCCCGGCCTTGGCAATACCATAGACAGACACACCGGGCAGACCGCGCAGGCCAGCAACCGAAGACATATTAACAATTGAGCCGCCACCACTGGCAATCATGGCCGGCAGCGCCTTGCGGCAACCAAAGAACACGCTGCGGATATTCACATCCATCTGCAGATCATAGTCTGCAGTGGTGTATTCGCTGATGGGTCTGAGCAGAGCGATACCTGCATTGTTGACCAGAATATCCAGACTGCCAAAGCGCTCGACCGTTGCGTCTACAACTTCCTGCCAGCGGTACTCATCAACAACATTTTGCTCCATGGCCAACACCTCGGCACCCAGAGCAACCAGATCTTTCTCAGCGGCAGCCAGTCCGTCCATATCAATATCGGTGATCACCAGCTTGGCACCCTCCTGGGCAAAGCGAACGGCACTGGCATAGCCCAGCCCCGGGTTAGATGCTGCACCTGTGATAATCGCAACTTTGTTTAATAATCTAGCCATAATGTTGTTCCCTATTTTTCTTCTTAAAATTATTAGTTATAAATGTGGGTTAAATAGCATTCCAGCCGCCATCGACTTCCAGCAAGCTTCCAGTGCTGAAGGACGACAGGTCCGACGCCAGATACATCACACCATTGGCCACTTCCTGGGGAGTGCCAAGGCGATTAATAGCATGTTTTGTAGCCAGTACTGACAGGTCCTCAACCAGGCTCACCAACAGCGGAGTGGCCACATTGCCCGGGCAGATTGCATTAATGCGGATATCCCGATTGGCATATTCCACCGCCACAGTGCGGGTCAAACCAGCCACCGCAAACTTGCTGGTGACATAGGGCGAGGCATTGGGAAAGGTATTGCGACTGGTGGCAGAGGCTACATTGACAATGCGCCCGCCGCCCTGTTTAAGCATCTGGCGAATCTCCGCCTGCATGCACAGCCACACGCCTTTGAGGTTAACCGCCATAACGCGGTCGAATTCAGCCTCACCAACCTCATGGAATTCCTGCAACGGTGTTGCTGTACCAGCATTGTTGACCGCAATATCCAGTCGCCCAAAGCGCTCGACAATGGCATCGAGCATGGTATTCACATCAGAGGAATCACTGGCATCATTGATCAGACCCAGCACCTCAGCACCATTCTCTTGCAGATCGGCGACCGCCTTATCCAGAGCATCAGGGGAAATATCCGTGATCGCCAACTTAGCTCCAGCATCGGCAAAAGCCAGGGCACAGGCATAGCCCAACCCGGCACCGGCGCCAGTAATTAGCACTACCTTATCGTTAAAATCAAATGTCATAATCGGTATTCTTATTCTATTTTTTGGTTGTTATTCAGGCAGCATTGCCGCCATCGACCATATACACACTACCGGTACAGTAGCTGCTGTCGTCACTCCCAAGGAACACCATCATCTTGGCAATTTCCTCAGGCTGGCCATAGCGGCCCAGAGGGGTGACAGCCTCGACCATAGCGCGAAAATCTGGCGCGCCGGCCTCGGCAAAGCCCTCTTCAATTGACGTAATCATGCGTGTTTCCACCGCGCCCGGATTAACTGTATTGACCCGGATATTATGGGGCCCACATTCCAGTGCCGCGCAGCGCATCAGGCCGATCACCGCATGTTTACTGGCGTTGTAACAGGCCGTATTTGGCGAGCCCTTAACACCGGCACCAGAGGAAGTGATAATAATGCTACCGCCACCATTGTCGCGCATTACCGGAATCACATAGTGCAGACCCAGCCATACACCGCGAACATTCACCGCTAGCACCTTATCCAGGTTACTGACATCCGTGCTGGCAATGTCGCCAATTTCACCCTCGACACCTGCATTGGCGACAAAGACATCAATACCGCCAAAACGCTCAACACAGGCATTAACCATATTCTTAACCTGATCATCCTGGCTCACATCCACCGCGATGCACGCGCACAGATCAGCGCCCAGTTCATCAACAAGGGGCTGAGTCTCCCCAGTGCCCAGATCAGCCAACATAACTTTGGCGCCCTCGGCGACAAACTTACGCACCGCCGCCTGGCCAATACCACCGCCAGCACCAGTAATTAAAACCACCTTATTATCGAGCTTCATATTCTGTCCTTTCATAAAATTGGTGCGTTAAACGCTACGCCGCAGGTATTTCACCAGCGGCAACCATGGCATCAAACAGCTCAGTACCCAGCGGGTTGCGACGCAGACAAATGCCGCCATTGACCTGCAAATTTTCACCGGTCATAAAGCATTCATCAGAGGCGAGAAAGGTCGCTGCTGCGGCAATATCTTCACTGGTGCCAATACGACCCAATGGATAGCAGCTTTCAAACTCCGCCAGCAGCGCGGCGCTCTTTAAGGGCTCTGCGGTCATAGGTGTTGCGGTCAACCCGGGGGAGATGCTGTTGGCGCGAATACCCTGAGGGCCATATTGATTGGCCACACAGCGAATAAGATGGTCAGTTCCCGCTTTGGTACCCATGTAAGCGGCATGGTCATCTAACATAATATTGGCCGTTGCAGAGGAGATTTGAATAATCGAGCCACCGGTAGACTCCATGGTCTGCACCAGCTTTTGCAGCCACACAAACGGCCCCTTAAACTGCAGATCAATCATCTGGTCGAGCTGCTCTTCGGAGTTCTCGGGCAGAGGTACCAACAGCCCCCAACCGGTGGAATTAATTGCCACATCCAGACGCGAATGGCGCTCGACAATAGTATCGATCATGGCATTGATTGAGGTCTTTTTGCTGAAATCGCAGTGCACCCAGTCGCCATTAATCTCGCTGGCAAGCGCACGCAAGCGGTCTTCATTGCGGCCAGAGACCACAACTTTAGCACCCTCGTCAGCGAAGCGGCGGGCCATAACCTGACCCATATTATCGTTGCTGGCAGCCCCTACAATAGAGACAACTTTACCCTCAAACCGACCCATAAGAGTTCCCCCCGGGTATAGCTACATTGGTATAGCTATAATGGTGTACCTATAGTTATTATGCTCTGGCAATAACGGCCCAGAGAGAAACACGATAAAACAGACATGAATGTTTCTTTTAAAGACTATATTACCAATCAGCACAGCCTGCAAGGGCTTTGTCGGCAATATTGGAGGGATGTAATAGAGAGTTGGCGGCAGTAATTCAGCCCTGGGATCTAGCAGCTGCCGCCCCGTCATCCTGAGCGCAGCGAGGGATCTTCTTCCCGCGACAACCCGACCTACTCGATCAGGTTTGCCTCTTGATAAATATCATAAAGAATAGCCGTGAGATAAGTCATCACGCGCTTGGCCCGGGCCTTCTTGCGCACAGACATGTGGCTCAAAGCCATGCCTTTCATTAAAAACTGCACCATGTCGTGGGCGCCTTCCAGTCTCGCCAGATTCTGCCAGTGGGGGAACACCGCCTTGGCTGTATCGAGAAACTGCTTTTCAAAATCTTTTTCTACCGGGTCAATCACCTGACGCAGCTCGGCGTCGGTGCGCGAGGCACTCAGCAATTCCTGATAGGCCAGAAACGAGGGTAGATTGACATATTGCCAGGCCGCTTCAACAGATTCTCGAATCACCTGATGGGTCAGAGTGCGCTGAGGATCATCAATATCTGCCATTAACTCCAGGTACTCTTGCAGACGCAGCTGATGCAAGTGATCAACCACCGCTCTCATCACCGACATGCGGGAAGGAAAATGGTGCATCATCGCGCCACGGGAAACACCGGCATAGTTAGCGATTAATGCGGTGGTAGTATTGGCATAGCCCAGCTCGAGAAGACATTGAATCGTCGCTTCCAATATCGCCAACCGAGTCATGGCACTTTTTTCTGCCTGCCAGCCTTTCTCATTGCGTTTTGGTCGCTTGGTTTCTGTCGCCTTTGCCTTCGCTGTCACTTTAACTGCCTTTGATTTTTTCATTAATGCCACCATTAAAAAGTCCTTTTTACTTAGGTGAAACGTTTTTAACCCTTAAAAACAAGCCGGTGATTGTAAATTTCTTTGCCTCTAAAAACAATTATGTTTGCCTTATTTATGCGAAAAACTATAAATGCTGTGCCCTGAACAACTAAACTATCAACTCAACCGCCATCTTCGCCAGGGGCTTAACCAGCAAGCCCATGCGACTGGCCTTGTCACTTGAAGCATTGCCCTCCTGCGCGCGCTTGGCAACACCCTGAAGAATTGCCGCAAAGCGAAACATGCTGAAAACAACGTAGAAATTCCAGTTGGGAATATTCTCCAGACCCATGCGCTGACAGTACAGAGCCACATAGTCTTCCTCAGAGGGAAGACCCAGAGCCTGCCGATCAATACCACCGAGGCCAGCCAGCACAGAATCATTATCCAGACGCAGCTGCATACATTGGTAAGCGAGATCAGCATAGGGATGACCCAGTGTTGATAGCTCCCAATCGAGCAGTGCCAGGGGCCTGGGTTCAGATGGATGGAACATAATATTATCCAGACGAAAATCCCCATGAACCAAAACCAGCTTGCCATCGTCCGCGGGCATATTTTGCGGCAGCCACTCCATAAGCTGGTCCATATCACCAATGGTCTCAAGCTCTGACGCCCGATACTGCTTGCTCCAGCGATCGGTCTGGCGGGAAAAATAATTGCTCGGCCTGCCATAGTCAGCCAGACCTACCTTATCCACATCCACCGAATGTAAATCCACCAGCACCTGATTCATCTGATCAAAAATAGCCCCGCGCTCGGCATTACTCATATCAGGCAGCGCCGGATCCCAGAACACAGTGCCTGCCTTAAACTCCATCAGATAAAACATACTGCCAATTACAGAGTCATCTTCACAGAGATGGTAGACCTCCGCCACTGGCACCTCAGTATTGGCCAGTGCCGACAACACCCTATATTCCCGATCCACCGCATGGGCAGACTTGAGCAGCTCCCCCGGCGGTTTGCGCCGCAGCACATATTCACCACTGGCCGCCGTAATTTTAAATGTCGGATTAGACTGCCCACCGGCAAACTTCTCCGCCGTCAATGGCCCCTTAAAACCAGCCACCTTGTCCTCGAGATAATCTGCCAGCTGGGCCACATCAAAATCAAAATTTGTCTGCATGCTCAGGTACTTTATTTAGGCTTTGCTGCTGGAATAGCGTTCAATAATTTGCTTGCCCAGCGCCATCTGATGCACCTGATCCGGGCCATCGGCCTGGCGACACCAGCGCGCATAGTTGTAGCCCTCCGCCATGCAGTAATCTTCGGTTAGACCACCAGCCCCATGCATCTGCATGGCTCGATCAATAACATTCTGTACCAGCAGCGGTATGGTAGTTTTGGTCGCGGCAATCATATCAATGGAGGCAGGCACTCCCTGCTGATCAATTTTGTGGCAGGTTTTCAACACCAACAGGCGAGCCATTTCAATTTCCGAAAACATCCGTGAAATATCTTCCCGCACCGACTGATGCTTGCTCAGAGGGCGACCAAAAGTCACCCTGGACGTGGCGCGCTGGCAGGCCAGCTCCAGCGACCGCTGCGCAGTACCTATCAAGCGCATACAATGATGCATGCGCCCGGGACCCAGGCGACCCTGAGCAATTTCAAAACCCCGGCCCTCGCCGAGCAGCACATTTTCAAGGGGCACACGGCAGTTTTCAAAAACCAGCTCCGCATGACCAATAGGCGCATCGTCATACCCAAACGTCGACAGCGGCCTGACCAATGTCAGCCCCGGCGTATCCTTGGGCACCAGCACCTGAGTCTGCTGCAAATGACGGTTGCTGTTATCCGGGTCCGACTTGCCCATCACAATTAATATCTTGGTGCGCTCATTCATTGCCCCGGTGATAAACCACTTGCGGCCATTAAGCACCCATTCATCGCCGTCTTTAACAATACTCATCTCAACATTGGTGGCATCACTGGATGCAACCTGAGGTTCTGTCATTGCATAGGAAGAGCGAATATCGCCAGCCAGCAATGGTGTCAGCCACTGCTCCTGCTGCGCCTTGGTGGCGTAATTCATAAATACTTCCATATTGCCCGTATCCGGCGCATTGCAATTAAACACCTCCGGTGACCAGATCACCCGCCCCATCAACTCACACAGAGGCGCATATTCAGCAAAGCTTAAGCCCCCATGGTCACAATGTTCAGCATGGGATGGAGGTACAAAGAGATTCCACAGACCAGCAGCCTTGGCCTTTAACTTGAGCTCATCCATCAGAGGCAAAGGAGCAAAACGGTTTTCTGCAGCATCTAACTGACGGGCATAATTCTCCTCATTAGGGTAGATATGCTGCTCGAAAAAATCACTCAGCCGGTCGAGTAATTGCTGAGACTTTTCGCTGTTTTGGTACATAGTGGAACTCCGCTAAAGGTATTTTTTTTAAAAGGCCAAATTAATTATTGAGACAGGTTGAGAGACTGCACCGGGAACACCATGCTTTACCACCAGGGGTAAAAAGGAGGCATATCCGCCGAAGCACTGGACTGAAAATCAGCCCGCCGTTTTTCCAGAAAAGCCGACACCCCCTCCTTGCCATCCGCCGAACTGGTGTAATACACCGCCAGAGATTCGACCTTATGGGCCTCCACCGGATGTGCGGCCGCAGAGTTGCGATACATCATCTGTCGGATCAACGCAGACGACACAGGCGCAGTATTGCTGGCAATCTGCCCCGCCATCTCATAGGCCCTGGCTAGCAAATTTTCCGGCTCGCAGACCTCATAAACCAACCCGCCACTGTGGGCATCGTTGGCATCAAATATCTCCCCGGACAGCATCCACTTTAACGACTGCTGCATGCCCACAATACGAGGCAAAAACCAAGTAGAACAACCCTCAGGAGCAATGCCGATCTTGCCGAACACAAAACCGATCCGCGCCTTCTCTGACGCCAGACGAATATCCATCGCGCAGATCATGGTAGCGCCAATACCCACAGCAGCACCGTTGATCGCGGCGATTACCGGCTTTTTACATTCATAAATGGCCAGAGTCACCTTGCCACCACTATCGCGAACACCAGGCATACTGTCCGGATCTTCCATCTCAGCAAGGGTAGGCTGACGCCCCTCATCAAGGCCAAACACATTGCCTGCTGACGTCAGATCCATACCAGCACAAAACGCCTTGCCCGCACCGGTCACAACAATCACCCGCACAGCATCATCTTCACTGGCGCGATAAAACGCCGCAGCCAACTCATCGCTCATTTCCAGCGTAAAAGCATTCATGCTATCTGGTCGATTAAGCATCAGAGTTAAAATGCCGTCCTCAACCAGATACTTAATTGTGTTGTATTCCATAATCAGCCCTTGTTATGCCACCAATCAAAGGGAGAGAGCAGCCATTTGCCAACCTGAATAAAGGTTTTAACAGCCAAACTCCCCGAGAATTTTCCGTTCGGATATTAGCATCTGCAAAAAAAACAAACTAGCATAACTTTTATTTAAGCCCACAAACCCCAGAGCCCAGATACAAAAAAACCCAGCACTTGCTGGGCTTTTTTG
>Ga0206129_10002502_pt1 | contig 22690 bp, 17 predicted proteins | sample Helgoland_Spring_8_FD_148616 | JGI IMG/M metagenome (GOLD analysis project Ga0206129, IMG submission 148616) | Pelagic subsurface seawater microbial communities from Kabeltonne, Helgoland, North Sea - Helgoland_Spring_Bloom_20160502_2 | ecosystem: Environmental > Aquatic > Marine > Epipelagic ...
AAGAGAGAAGAATGTGAAGCCGCGCTACGATCAGATTTCCATCAAAGACATCGCAAAAAAGAATGAATTCTATCAAGTACTCTCGCCCTCTGCCGATGATCAAGGCGTTTGGATTCACCAAGATGCTTGGTTCCACCTAGCTGATTTTGACGAAGGGAAATCCCAAAAAATCAAACAGAAGAAGGCTGGAAATGGCTTCTACTTTTTTGTACTTGAAGGGAGTGTTGAGATTGAAGGAGAAGCACTCTCCGCACGAGATGGAATGGGAATTTGGGATGCCGCAGAAGTCTCCTTCACGTCCAAATCAAATTCCAGAGTATTGCTCATGGAAGTTCCAATGAATTTGTAGGATCCCCGTCTTTCACAAGAATTCAAATTGAATGATTAGCGGCATTCGCTTTGGTCTGAAATAATTTCTAGCCGTCAATGACCAATTGCTCGCTGAAACATTTCCTTGGCCTATCTTCACCGACCCAAAAAAAAAGGGTAAAACAGATACTGAATTAGTAGGCCTTCCGAATGAAAAACAGCTTTTTCAACTTAATCGATCAGAGCTATTACTTCCCACAAGAAGGCTTTGATCTAAAAAACGATCACCTCACTTTTCACGGCATTTCCCTGAAGCATTTGATCGATAAATACGGCACCCCTTTTCGCTTCATTTATCTCCCAAAAATTGGCGATCAAATCAAGAAATCGCGCAACCTCTTCAACAGGGCCATCAAAAAGCACAACTACAAAGGGACGTACAACTATTGTTTTTGCACCAAATGCAATCACTTCTCTCATGTGGTTAAAGAAGCCGTAAAGCACGATGTTCATCTCGAGACATCTTCAGCCTTCGACATTGACTTGATCTTGAACCTCTACAAGGACAAAAAGGTCAAGAAGGATCGAACCATAGTTTGCAACGGATACAAGACGAAGGAATATCTCAGGAAGATTGTCGCCATGAGAGAAGATGGATTTAAAAACATCATTGTTGTGCTCGACAATCACTCCGAATTGAAGAGTTTATTGGATGTTGCTGGCAAAGAGGTGATTAAAATCGGGATGCGCATGGCCATCAACGAAGAGCCGCAAAGTTCATATTACACATCGCGTTTGGGCTTTCCGGAAGAGGAATTGCTGAGCTTCTACCAAGAGCACGTTCGCGACAATGAAAAAGTTGAGTTGCGTATGCTGCATTTCTTCGTCGACTCAGGCATAAAAGACAGCCTGTACTATTGGGGCGAGTTCCAACGCGCATTAAGTCTGTACGCAAAACTTAAAAAACTAAGTCCGAAACTAAACTCCTTCAACATTGGCGGTGGATTCCCAATCCGAAATCATTTGGGTTTTGAGTACAACTACGAATTCATGATCAACGAGATCATTGGGAAGATTAAGGAAACGTGCGTGAACGATGAAATCGACGAACCAGACATTTACACCGAGTTCGGGAAATATACCGTGGGCGAGGCTGGTGCAATCATCTTTGAAGTTCTTGAACAAAAGCGACAAAACGACGCAGAGACTTGGTACATCGTGAACAACAGTTTGATGAATACCATTCCAGACGCTTGGTCGATCCACGAACGTTTCATCCTGCTTCCCATCAATAAGTGGCACAACGAGTATCAACGCATCAACATTGGTGGCATCAGCTGCGATCATTCCGACTACTACAACTCAGAGGACCTCAACCAAGAGGTACTTCTTCCCTCCTATCCTGAAGACGACAAAGAGCCGCTCTATTTGGGCTTCTTTCACACGGGTGCATATCAAGACTCCATCTCTGGATACGGAGGCATTAAACACTGCCTAATTCCTTCTCCGCAGCATGTCATCATCGACCGCGACGATAAGGGAAACATTGTAGATTACGTTTACCGCAATGAGCAGTCGGCTGAGGAAATGTTCAAAATCTTAGGCTACGAGTGATGAAATTCGGCAATTTACCTGAAGAATTCTCCAATCGAGAAAACTCACAAATTTGGCTGCAGTCGATTCCCTATGATGGAACGAGCACCTACGGCAAGGGTTCCGACAAGGGTTTTGAGGCGATGATCCATGCCAGTCATGAATTGGAACTCTACGACATTGAAACGAATTCCGAGGTGTATGAACGCGGCATTCATTGTCTAGCTCCAATTGCCGAAAACAAAAGTCCTGAATTGGTTTTTGAAAAGGTTTATTCAGAAACCAAAAATCTCTTGAAAAGGGACAAATTCCTAACCTTCTTCGGTGGAGAGCACTCCATCAGTATTGGTGTCATTAAAGCCTTTCACGAAAAATTCGATAAGCTCACCGTCTTGCAACTAGATGCACACGCTGATTTGCGCCCTGAATATATGGGCACGCAATACAATCACGCCTGTGCTCTGCATCAAGCCGGACAAATCGGGAACCTACTCCAGGTCGGCATTCGCAGCATGGACAGCAGTGAATTGGAGTTTATGGACAAATCCAAAGTCTTTTTTGCTCAAGACATTCATGGAAAAACAGAATGGATGGATGCTTCCATCAAACAGATGACCGAGGATGTTTATTTGACCATCGATTTGGACGTATTCGACCCGAGCATCATGCCTTCCACCGGAACTCCGGAACCCGGAGGAATGCTCTGGTATCAGACGATGAGCTACTTAAAGAAGGTTTTTCGAACTCGAAATGTGGTGGGCTTCGACATCGTAGAACTCGCTCCGAAAAAAGGATTCACGGCACCCGACTTCCTGGCAGCCAAACTCTATTACAAACTACTGTCCTACAAATTTGAAGACTATGACTAGCAAAGGACCCATCAGCCAGTTCATCGAACACCAATACCGTCATTTCAACGCTGCAGCTCTCGTGGATGCCGCAAAAGGCTATAAAGCTCATGTTGAATCGGGAAAGAAAATGATGATCACCTTGGCGGGAGCCATGTCGACCGCTGAATTGGGGATTTCACTGGCCGAGATGATTCGCGAAGACAAAGTGCAGATCATCTCTTGCACCGGGGCGAATTTGGAAGAAGACGTCATGAACTTGGTGGCTCACAGTCACTACAAACGCATTCCAGAATACCGCGACCTTACGCCAGAACAAGAACTCGAATTGCTTGAAGCTGGACTGAATCGCGTCACAGACACCTGCATTCCAGAAGAAGAAGCATTTCGACGATTGGAGGCTCACCTCATTGAGATTTGGAGAGATGCAGAGGCTAAAGGAGAACGCTTGCTTCCACACGAATTTATGTACCGACTCCTGCTTTCGGGTGTATTGGAACAGTATTACGAAATCGACCCAAAAGACTCTTGGCTTTTGGCTGCCGCCGAACGAAACCTACCGATGGTGGTGCCGGGTTGGGAAGACAGTACGATGGGAAACATCTTCGCTTCGTATTGCCTCAAAGGTGAGTTGCAACCAACTACAATGAAGAGTGGCATTGAATACATGACCTATTTGGCCATTTGGTACATTAAAAACGCTGGAGACGACGGTGTTGGTTTCTTCCAGATTGGTGGAGGCATCGCTGGCGACTTCCCCATTTGCGTCGTTCCTATGTTGGCGCAAGACATGGAGATGGACTCGATTCCAGTATGGAGCTATTTCTGTCAGATTTCCGAAAGCACCACGAGCTACGGCTCCTACTCCGGCGCCGTTCCGAACGAAAAAATTACTTGGGGCAAACTGCTTCCAAGTTCTCCTCGCTATATTGTAGAATCGGATGCAACGATTGTTGCGCCTCTGATCTTTGCCTACATTCTGGGAAAATAGGTGTTGACTCTGAGCTATCGGATGAAGTATCTTTCCCATCAAAATCGAACTCCAGAGTTCTTATCCTGCAAGCATCAAGCGCACAACTAGTGGATTTAGAAGACAATTACCTCGAGGTCAATCGGACATCTTGGAACAATCGCACCGAAGTACACATCAGCACTGATTGGTACAACATTCCAGCATTTATTGCTGGTGAAAGCAGCCTGAAAGAGATTGAACTTGGTCTGTTGGGTGATTTGAGCAATCAATCCGCCCTTCATCTTCAGTGTCATTTTGGGATGGATACCATTTCTCTCGAACGACTGGGCGCAAAAGCGACTGGCGTCGACCTTTCGAACCGAGCCATTGAAGAAGCTGAGAAACTTGCGGAAAAGACAGGTTCAAAGGCAAACTTCATCTGTTCAGATATCTACGACTTACCAAATCACCTAGAAGGACAATTTGACCTTGTATTTACAAGCTATGGAACCATCGGTTGGTTACCAGATATTGACAAATGGGCTTCAGTTGTCAATCATTTCTTGAAGCCTGGCGGACGTTTTATTATTGCTGAATTTCATCCCAGCGTTTGGATGTTCGACAACGACTTCTCAAAAGTTGAATACCGCTACTTTAATGATGCGGCGATTGTCGAAAATGAGTCCAGCTACGCCGACCGTGAAGGATCAGAAAAAAAGACTTTCATTACTTGGAATCATGCTTTATCTGAAGTAATTCAATCACTTCTTAAACAAGGACTTAAGCTGGATTCATTTCAAGAATACGACTACTCTCCTTTCGATTGTTTTAGTCACACCGAGGAGTTCGAAAAGAGCAAGTTCAGAATCAAACATTTGGAAAATAAAATTCCAATGGTATACAGTCTTTCATGCAGCAAGGAATCTTGAAACATTCGGCTCAACTTTTTGCATTTGCACTCATTGCTTTCACAGCGTTTTTTCAAGTAGAAGATCTGAAGGCTCAAAACCCCATGATGCCTTCTCAAGTTGACGCCCTTGAGGAATGGACCATTCCTGCTTTTGTAGAGACTATGGAAATCGAGCTTGAAGTAATCTGTGAGGATCGGGAAAAGAACTTCTTTGTCATTACTTGGAAGGACACTTTGGGCGCTTCTAAAGGCTTTAACGTCATCAATCGACCACTCGAGCTTCACTGCACAGTGCGCAATGACACAGGGGTTCTTGACTACTACAGAGGTTTGAGTACTTCTCGAAATTTCCTCAGCATAGTTTCGAGCGATTCTACCGTAAAGCTGTACTTCGCTCCAGGAATCAGCATGTTCTCACCTGAAGACAGATCTGGAGTCCACTCATTTGATCAATTGACCTTGCATGCAGAGTACATGCCCATTGAAGTTTCCTTAAACCAGAAAGGAAAACAAAAAATCTTGCTAGAGTACAACCCAGATATTGTTGTGCTCGCCTGGGAAGATCCGTCGGCACCTCGGCCCGACCCTGTGTTGCAACTTGGAAATAAGTTTCGAAAACACATTGCTCTTAAGCGTTATTACCTAAACACAGAAGACGGAAAGATTAAGACTGGAAAGAAGTACCTGAAGAAATTCGGCTCGATGAAAATGGCGAGCACCGATCTCCGCATCGTTGATCCTCAGAAAGTATACCGACACAAGACTGAAGGTTCCGTTCAGGGCGCTCAACTCATTAAGCAGTCGAAGCTTGAACTTGAGCAATTCAACCTCGGCGACTTCCAGCCTTTTGAAGACTCTCTGCCCTACTGAGTTCTTTTTCAGGAATCACAAAAAGCCAGGGATTCAATATGAATAGATTTTAACCGCTGCCAACCTTTCCGTCGAATGAATGTTAAGCTCCTATAATCTCAAGACATGACCAAAACTTTCCTCGTTGTAGCAGCAGCTACTGGAATCGGACAAGCACTCTGCAAGAAACTAGTGGCACAAGGCCATCAGGTAATCGGAACCTACAACTCGACAGAGCCGGAATTTATTGATGGAGTTCAGTTTGAGAAAGTCGACGTTTTAGAAGAGAGCCTGAATTTTGACTTCCTTCCCGCAAGCATCGATGGCATCGCTTATTGTCCGGGAAGAATCGAATTGAAGCCCTTCGCTCGATTGAAGGAATCGGATTTCCTAGAGGACTATAAACTTCAAGTAGGTGGAGCTGTTAAAAGCATTCAAGCATGTCTTCCAAATTTGAAAGCATCGGAGAACGCAAGCATTGTCCTCTTCTCAACAGTAGCCGTTCAACAAGGCTTTAACTTCCACTCAATGGTAAGCTCTTCCAAAGGCGCCATCGAAGGTTTTACGCGAAGTTTATCAGCGGAGCTAGCGCCTAAAATAAGGGTGAATGCCGTTGCACCTTCTCTAACCGACACGAACTTGGCAAGCAAACTTTTGAATACCGACCAGAAACGCGAAGCCAATGCTTTGCGGCATCCACTCAAACGCATCGGCTCTCCCGAAGACGTAGCAAACGCAGCTGCATATTTATTGAATGAAGAGAGTGCTTGGGTCACAGGACAAATTCTAGCCGTTGATGGCGGTATGTCCTCGATTAAAGCCTAAGTAAAGTCGCAATCCATTTTCAAAATGCCAGTCTTTGATATTCCTAATGTCAATAAAAGGTGATTTCCTAGGACATTCATAGCCTTCAAGCTGTCCATAAGCTAAAAGCTATCCTACTTTTGCTGAAGTGAGACTCGCCAAAAATCTTTTCGTCACAATTGTTTTTCTGAGCTTAAGTTTTTTAGCCAAAGCTCAGTCTGAAACTGATTTTACACGCATAGAGCGAGTGTTCTCTGAGCTTCAAATTCAAAACATTGAAGAAGCCATTGAGTTTGGAAAAAAAGAGCTCAAACTTGCCAAAGCCGAAGACAAAGCTCAGCTGAGAATTCTCTTTGCAGAAGCTCTTCGACTGAGCTCTCGTCAAATCGAGTGCATTGAGCAACTCGATACTGCCGCCGCAGAGATCGATGAATTTGAACACGATTACCTAAGAACAAAACTCTTCTTGACTTACGCCATCTCCTTCAGTAACATGGGGCGCAACGAAGAGGCCTTGGGATACCTCTTTCGCTCCATTCGAGAAGCAAAATCAACTTTAAATAATGAAGCCCTGGTCGAGACCTATCTGGCCACTGGCGAGTACTTCCGGAAGCTGCAGCGCCTTGAATTGTCAATGCAATATTTAGACTCAGCTTTAAGCTTGCAATCGAAGCGGCCAAAACACCCGACACTTCTCTCTTCAATTTTCAATCGAAAAGCTGCCGTATATACACAGCTGGCTAAAGTAGAAGATGCTCAGGTTGAGGCCAGAATGACCGACTCTTCGTTTCGATACAGTACGCTTGCACTGGACATGGCAGTACAGAGCAACAACATTCATCTTCAAGCAGTCTCGTTCAATGAGTTGGGCTTCATCGTTTCTCGGGATGACGCACAATTGGCTGAACGCTATTTCTTTAAAGCCGACAGCATCTGGTCCGACTTAGGTTACCCTCGTTATCAATCGAGTGTACGCATCAATCGACTCAGGAATTTTCTCAATATGGGCAAGTATGATGAGTACGACCGGCTTTTGCCTTCTGTTATGGAAATGCTGGAAGGTCGAGACTGGTACGTTGCAGAGCACGACCTAATCATCATTAAGAAAGATAAAGCTGCTTTGCAAGGCAATTACAAGCTTGCCTACGAATTGGCAGACTCTAGGCAAGACTTGTTGATTCGCATTTTAGAAAGTGATTTTGAGCAACGAATCGGAGCTTTGGAAGCGCAAAATAATATGGGCAAAAAGGAGCAAATCATTGAGGTGCAAAAAGCCCGCTTGGCAACCGACGAAATACGATACCGACGTACCAATCAACTCCTCCTTGCAATGTCAATTGCCGGAATTGCTCTGATTACAACGATCATTGTTCTTTTCATCTTTTACAGAAACACGCGAAAAAGTAAGCTCGAATTGGAGTCCAATGCACTCTTGCTCTCGACAAGCAATACCGCTTTGAATGCCTCTTTGAAACAACAAGAATTTCTTCTCAGGGAAGTAAATCATCGCGTAAAAAACAACCTTCAGGTCGTTTCAAGCTTGCTCGATCTTCAAGTTCTTGGATCTAAAGATCCAGCGGTGCAAAAGGCTTTAGAAGACGGAAAGCGAAGAGTGACGGCCATGGCGCTTCTTCATCAACATCTGTATCAACAGGAAGATCAGAACAGCGTTGGACTTAAAGAATTTGTATTTGACCTCATAGATCAATTGAAACGAGTGTATGGCGAGCAACTTCCAACCCTCGAAAGCGACATTTACATCGAAGAGATGGAGGTCTCGATTGATAAGGCTTTAAACCTCGGAATCATCCTCAATGAACTCGTTACCAATTCTTATAAATACGCTTTTGAAACAATCAATAGCCCGTTGATTCAATTGAGCATTGAACGCGAAGAGAACTGCATCGTCATCTTATACGAAGACAATGGCCCGGGTTTTCCAGATTTCTATCCGGATAAAGAAGAGGGCAAATTGGGATTGAAACTGATCTATAATTTAGCTGCGCAAATCAAGGGAAAGACAGTACGGGAAGGTTCTGCGTTTAAAATTGAAATACCTGTGGCAGCATGAGTAATGGGCAACTCAAAATCGGCATCGTCGAAGATGAATTCATCATCGCTGAAAACTTACGCGCCAGTTTGAGCAAAATGGGCTATCAAGTGGCCAAACTCGCCATCAATTATGAACAAGCCACTTCCCTCATCCAGGATGAGAGCATTGACCTCTTTATTCTAGACATCAACCTAAATGAAAGTCGCTCTGGAATTGATGTAGCGAAAAGTTTGAACGCTCAAAACCGTCCCTTCATATTCCTTTCATCTTATTCGGACCCAAAGACGATCTCCGACACCAAAGGCCTACATCCACTAGCCTATTTGACAAAACCATTCGAGCGAAATACACTTTACACTACGATAGAAATTGCGGTCGAAAATCATTTACATCTCAGCGGCAAACGAAAGCTCACGAAAAGTCCATCGGTACCACGAATTCTATTTTTGAAAAAGGGAAGTACGTACCACAAAGTTCCCCACTCAGAAATCATCTATATGATGGCCGACGGAAACTATTTGGAGTTGTTCACCGATCTCGGTCGTTTTGTTGTTCGCAATTCGATTCAAAAACAGCTGGACAGTATGAAAAATCCAAGTTTCATGCAGGTGCACAGAGGCTATGCGATCAACCTAAACCGACTCTCGGAATTGACCGCAACGGAAGTGATTTTAGAAGGAACCCAGATTCCATTGAGCAGAAGTTACAAAGCTGATCTTCAACAGCGCCTCGACGCCTTAAAGGCGTAGGAAAACGCACACCAAATGCAGTTCACAGCTAAAAGGCTGCAGTTCATAACATTCGCCTCCATTTACCAAACACATTGATGCTTATTTTTCCTCAACAGTCTCGGAGATGATTTGAAGAGACGTTGCAATACGAGGTCCACTCCAATTTGGAGTTTACATATAAAAAAGACCGAAAATCCTAACACCGCCCGTTGACGATTTACTTGAATGGTCAACGGGTTTTTTTGTGTCCAAATTTCACGAAACTCTCTACAGCACTGCTACAACTCTCTTCGTGTAAAGAAGATGACGTCACCCATTTTACGCTTTCTTCGGTAGCCAAGAAGGTGAAAGAACTCCGTTGCCAAATAGGAAGCAACCTTCGTATTTACAATCAGAGTACGGGAGAATTCAGGATGGTTTCTTACCCCCGGCAAAATCGCCAAAACAGAATCGAGTTGAATCTTTCGTAAAAAAGCAGATAAGTGCAACCAAAAGGGCTCAACTTTTCGAACGATGAAAAAGCCCTCGCTCCCTTGCTCTTGATACAAGGGCATGAAGATCCTTCCAGATTCTATGGCTCGAATTTCACCTTCATCGTTGTGCGCGAGCAACTGCCCTTTCTCTATCTTCTGAAAGCTTTCAAAACCTTCGTGCATCTTGAACTTTTCGTCTTCGCGAATTAAATATCGCCGCCGAACTTCAAAGAAATCTTCCACACCTTCCGACTCTTTGGCAAAACCATCGTAGTACTCCTGAAAATTGGGTACTTGCTCTTTGGTTAAACATCCAGCGAAAACCAAAGTCAACCAGCACATGCCTTCGTGGTAAAAAACACTCTTAGGATCTTCGTGCTGTCCGGCTTCGAATCCAAGGCCAACAGACTTAAATTCATTGACATAGCTCAAAAGAGCTCCTCCCAAGAACTCTTCTATTCCGAGTACGCTCGGGATTGGGAATTTCGCCGTAAACCTTCGATTGATGAGCGTGTCGTTTACAGGAATGAATGGCTTTGAATTCGATGATGTGGTGTGAAGGTCAATGAAATGAAATGGTCCTTTCTTACTGTTAAGGATTGTATTGAAGTGTTCGTGCAGGTCCACCATCTCCTTCATGTCGGGGCTCACTTCCCCTTCCAACGTACCAGTCTCGAGTTTCTTCACCAAGGAAAGCTTCCAAACGCGATTTAAATCGTGTTGGATGAACCTCCTACCAGCTTTCAGTGCAGCCAAGTTCCCCGTGAAAGCGTAGAAATTTCCTTTTAATTCGAGCTTATGTTCCTCAATGTAATCGACTACGTTCTTAAGCGCATAAACACCCAGAGGTTCATTTCCATGAACTCCTGCAGTAATGACGACGGTTGGCCCGCTTGTTCCTTCAAATTTCCCTAGAACTCTACCAACCTCAATCTCTCTCCCTACAACTTCACTCTGAAGGCGAATCATCATTCTTACACATTTTCTCCCAGAGACGGGTCATATCAACCTCTGTCAGGATTCCTAGAAGCTTTCCATTTTGAACTACAGGAAGGCTTCCTTTTTTCTCCTTCAACATGATTTGCATTGCTTCAGTAAGCTTCATGGAAGGAGGCACGAAAGTAAGATTCGTCAGCATAATTTCTTTGGCCAAAATCTTTTTGTTTTCAACCTTTTGTTCCTTGTTCTTCCTCAAAACACTGGCGGTAATCAGGCCCTTCAGATTTCCCAAATTATCCTCAACCGGAATGTGCCGAATGTTCTGATAATCCATGATCATCTCCGCCAAGTCAATCAAATCCCCTTCGCGCAGTGTGTAGAGATCTGTAGTCATGAGTTGGTCTACTCTACCCCCATGAATGGCTTTTGTAGAGAATTTTTCCAAATCAACTTTTTCCCATTTATGAATGGGTAAACCCGTAGCTCTTTGCTCAACCAAAGCTTTGGTCAAAGCCGTCTGCTTCTCTAGGTTCTCCATATATTCTGGCGCAGAGCGATAGGTATTTAAAATCCATCTAGAGCCAGTCTTGCCACTTTCCACCCGTGCAGCAATGGTTCCGAGTTGTGCATTGATTTCAGAATCATCGATCTTCAATTCACGCAGGCCAGCCTCGGCAATGGGCAGCAATTCATCTAGAATGAGTCTTCTCGCAGGAATGTATCGATCGAACCAATTCATCTCCACATCCAAGCCGTACTTGGCACTTTTGTGGAAATTCTCTCGCGCTACAATGAACGGACTCGCATTCCAAATTTCCTTGTATTTATCCGGCATTCCTTGCATGAGTCCGACCCAGAAAGCTGTATTCGCCATTTCGTCTTGAATGGTTGGTCCAGAAGGGATGTAGCGGTTCTCTATTCTCAGGTGAAACTCCTTTCCAGTCGATCCAAAACAAGGGCGGTTCCATTTCCAAATGGTGCCATTGTGAACTGCCAATGATTTCAACTTGGGAAGCACACCAGATTCCAACTCTTTCAAAGAATCCTGTGTTTCTGTGATGAGTATCGACTGAAATCGAGCGATGTCTTCTCGGAAAAAATCACAGACATTCCCTTTCAACCAGCGCTCACCAAAGCTCACCCTCGGGTGCCGCATTCGAATGCCCGTCTCACGCGAACGCGTATCAATGCTTTGCTGGAAAAGTGCAATGCGCGTCTCAGACCAAAGCTGTCGGCCAAGCAACAAAGGTGAATTGGTGCAAGCACTCAATACCGGTCCACTGATGGCTTGGGCCCAATTGTAGCGATCGGCAAACTCATCTGCCCATACTTGAAAATGAATTTGAAAAGAAGTGTTGCAGGCTTCAAAGAGAATGTTGTCGTGCCGAATGAGAAGTTCGTCTATTCCCTGAATGCTCAATTCAAAGTCCCCTCCTCTGCGTGTTTTTATGATCTCGTCGAGGCGATAGTAACGCGGAATGGGTGTCATATAATCCTTGTGGATCTCCGCCAAGCCTATCGAAGGCAAAATACCTGTGAGTAAAATTTGATCTCCCTTTGCTTCAGCCTTTTCCTTTGCCAGGTGCATCAAACTGCGCAACTGAGTTTCAAGCTTTGAAAAAGCCTTTCCTTTCAGCTCTACTGGGTCAAGGTTGATCTCCAGATTGTAACGAGCCAGTTCAGTCGTAAAATGGGGATCTTCAATGCTTGCCAGAATTTCAGGTCCTTTCAAGGAAGGCTGACTGTTGGAGTCTATGAGACAAAACTCCTGCTCTGCACCCACTCTGCGAATGCCGCTCTCGATGAGGCCGCGTTCGTGCATCAATTCAAGCGCCTTCAGGTCACCCAACAGATGCTTCACAAACTGCCTCCGATCTTCTTGAGACTCTACGCCATCATTTACGTGCTCACCCATAATCTTTCAGTGCATCAAGAATAGCCTATGCCAATAGGAAGCAAAATGATTTGAATCAGAAAAGAGGTTGGCCAAAATCTACTCGAACCTTCCGGTCATTTTTGCTACCTGAAGTATGTCGCTTTCCGTGATGATTCCAAGCAATTTACCTTCAGAAACCACAAGCAGACAGCCAACGCGTTTTTCAGCCATGATGTTTACAGCCTCGGCCGCGGAGCATTGAGGTTCAACTGTTTCGTAATCAGTGCCCATGATGTCTTTTGCGGAAAAATCATCCTCCCCCTTTTTGCTCGTAAAATAGCGCAGAAGTATTTTGTAGGTAATCAGTCCGCAGAGCTCACTCTCTGCATTCTCTACAGGCACAAAAGGCACTTTTTTCCAATCCATCACATTGATGACCAAGTCCAAAGACTCATCCTCACCAACCGTAAACGGATCGGTGGTCATAATTTGATCTACCGTTTTAAATTCTTTGTGAGAATCGCGGTGTTGAGGGTCTACGTCTTCCCATTCGTGCACTGGATTCCCCTTCTCCTCATTGTGATAGATGTTCTTGGTGATGGAGATGCTTGCTTCATTCGGCGTAGAACCAATCAGCAATTCACCAAAATTTTTAGTAATCCAACTCGAGCCATTGATGTGCTTGTAGATTCTGTTTTGAATGACGTCCATCAAACGGTCCACATCATGCAGGTCGACTTTCATGCTTAGCAAGCCCTTTTTTGCCAAGGGCAGCAGTTCTTCTTCAAGAAGCTGTCCGGCAGAGATGTTTCTTCCAAACCATCGGAACTGACAATCCAAACCAGTGCGCGCGGCATTGTAGAAATTGAAACGGGCATCCGAGAAGGCCATTTGATTCGGCAAATCGGCATGTTCAGCGGGCATTCCTTTCATCAAACCAAGCCAGAATGCAGTGTTGGCCATCTCATCAATGACGGTCGGGCCGGCGGGAATGTATCTGTTCTCAATGCGCAGGTGAGGTTTGCCGTTCGAAACTCCGTAACACGGACGATTCCAAACGTAAACCGTCGAGTTGTGCATTTTGAGCGCATTCAATTCTGGGATCTCTCCCCGATCCAACATTTCCAGACTGTTCTCTGGAACATCGCTCGCAAAGAGAAGGTTGAATTTGGAGATGTTGTCTTTGAAGAGCTCAGCCACAGAGCCTTCCAACCATTGTTTCCCGAAGCTCACGCGCGGTTCAGTTTCGCGCTTCACTAAGTTGGCGTTTCGGGTATCAACACTTTGCTGGAACAAGGCGATGCGCGTTTCGCTCCACAAGCGTTTCCCGAGAAGTATGGGCGAGTTGGCTACAATGGAAAGAACCGGTCCGGCAATGGCTTGCGCCCAGTTGTATTGCTGAACAAAATCGTCTTGCTCAATTTGCAGATGCACTTGAAAAGAGGTGTTACAGGCTTCGAATAGAATGTTTGGGTGACTCACAATCAAATCATCCAAACCAGAGATGTTCAAATCGAAATCGTCGCCACGTTGAGCGCGAATGATGTCGTTGAGCGCCTCGTACCTTGGGTTTGGAGTCATGTACTCAAAAGATAAATCGCGCTGCCGGAGCGTTGGCATAATGCCCGTGATCATCACTTTTGTGTTCAACTTACCGGCAGCTCGTTTGGCTTTTTCAAGAAGCTCAAGAAGCTCCGATTCCATTTGTGAGAAGCAATCTCCCGTGAATTTTAATGGGTCCAGGTTGATCTCAAGATTGAACTGAGCAATCTCAGTCGTAAAATGAGGATCGTCAACCGCCTTTAGGATTGCCATGTTGTTGAAAGCTGGCTTCCAGTCTTCTCCGAGCAAACCCAATTCTTGCTCTGCTCCTATTCGTTGAATTCCCGACTCGAACATGCGTTCATCGAGCATGCGCTCCAAGGCGCGTATGTCCGTCAATAAATGACGCGTGAAAGCTCGTTTTTCTAGTGGATCCGAAAATTTGTTTACCCGCTTATCTCCCATGATCAGTCTACATCAATACAAGTCCAGTCATCCTTATCAAAGGAATTTCATGCACCTAATATAGAATAAGATCAGTTATTTCGCTCATGAACGAAGGCAACTACTGCCGCGATGACCCTTGAATCTTTTACAATCCTATAGTGTCCCGGCCCTTCAATCTCAACCAGTTCAACACGCTTCAATTGATCTTTCAACCACAAGGCGTTCGAGAAATAAGCTTCCTCGTCTTCAGGGTCGTGAAGAATGAGGTAAGGAACATCTGTTGCGTATTTCACTGTGTCCTGAGTTGTGAATTCTTCAAAAACAGCATCGAAATCTCTTAGAATTCGACTCTTAACACCAAAATCCAAAGCCTTCCTGGACTTTAGACGAAGCCTGAAAGCAAGAAGAATGTCGTTTGCAATTACTGGCTGAGCAAGGCTCACAACAGAACCGGTTTTGAATCCCAATTTTATGGCAAGAAAAATACTCGCAGCCCCTAAGCTGTGGCCAACGGTCGCCTTTGGTGTCCCAAACTTTTCCTGAATGGCCATGAGGGCACTGGCAAACTCTAGAATGTTGCTTCTTTTTCCTGAAGTTTTGCCATGAGCTTTAGCGTCGAAAGCGACTACTTTATAACCCAAAGCAACTAGTTCATCCACCAATAGGTGCCACTGACTGGCTCTACCCATCCATCCGTGTACAAGAAAAACACAATCTTCACCCTCACCCCATTCATATACTGAGACATCGACGCCTCGAACAGGAATCTGATGCCGCTTGGAGCTGTTTAGAAAATCCTCTTGCTTCGGGCTAAAGGGAGCTCGAATCGGAGTCATGAAAAGTCTGTAACCCCATTCGTTCGCCAATGCTGGAAGGAATGTTTGCAATAGCGGAAAGACCGACTGAATGAATCTGAAGGCTAAGGGGGTGGCTTTTGCTTTTTTAACTTTACTTTCCATCATTGCTGCAAACTTTCTCGGACAATTGTAGTTATTCTAAAAACCAATCGGATGCGTTACCTATTTATCGTTTCAGCACTTCTCATTTCTTTTCAAGCATGCACCCAGGGAAGCATGTCGAAACAACAGGCAAAAACGGAATCTACAGAGCAATCTTTTCCATTGCAGAAATCTGACGAAGAATGGAAGGCAGAGCTGACTCCAGAGCAATACAATGTTCTTCGTAAAAAAGGAACCGAAGCTCGATTCACTGAGATTTACAACGATCCAAAAGATGGCATTTACAGATGCTCAGCTTGCAACACTCCCCTCTTCGATGCGAAAACGAAATACAACTCCGGTTCAGGCTGGCCAGCCTTTTACGACATCGTCTCACCAGAGAATGTGGTTCTAGCAGAAGACAAATCTTTAGGAATGGTGCGAAACGAAGTGCTTTGTGGAAAGTGCGGTGGTCACCTCGGACACGTATTCGAAGACGGCCCCAAACCTACTGGCTTGCGCTACTGCATCAATTCCGTTTGCCTCGACTTTGACAAAAGTCAGAGTTCAGATAAGTAGCCTTTCAAGTCTTTCCAATGGGCCGTCCAGCTCAAATGCTCCCGACTAAGTTTTCGGCCCAAGTCTGCTTTCTTCTCAGCCAAACTGAAATCCTCGATTAGGTATTCAACTTCCCGACGAAACTTCTCGGAATCTTCTGCAATCGACAATGCATCCATGACTGGGTCAAGACTTTCAGCTCCAATTTGAGTGGTGACGCAGGGCAGACCTCGATATAGACTCTCCACCACCTTAATCTTCATTCCACTTCCATAATTGAGTGGAGCAATGCTCAGCCGTGAGTTTTGGAAAAAGGGCTCTAAGTCATCGACAAAGCCATGATAGTTCACTCCATCCATTCGTTTCAGAAGAGAAACAAACACACTCGAAGCACCCTTTCCACAGATGTCCAATTCAAGTTCCGCATGACGAGCCTTCAGTGGAGGCCATATCTCGCGAAGAAACCAAACCAAGCCTTCTAAATTGGGATCCCAACTGAGGGTTCCAAAGAATAGAATTCGGGCATTCTTGCCTTCAAATTTTATCTCATTTCGATCGAGTAAATCTTCTGCACCCAAATGAAATGTGGTGAAGAGCTTTTCCTTTGGAATGCCAGCATTTGAAAGCACTTCCTGATCGGCGGGCGCGGCCCATACTTGTGCAGAACGTTCGCAGGAAGCGAGTTCAAAACGTTTCACTCTCTGGGCTTCCAGTTCGAGAACCATGGACATCGGGAAAGAAGAGATTTCAGACTTCCGTTGCCACAGCATATGCTCCGCATTGTGTTCGTGCAAAACAACCTTGGCCTTACAGTTTTTAGGAACGAACTGCATCATCTCCAGATGATCGACCAAAAGCACGTCGGCCCAGTCGAGCTTTTCGTTCACAGCCTTTTGAATTTCTTTCGAGGAGTTTCTGAAAGTATTGAGGCTTGGCGCAATCATCCAACTCTTCAAGAAGTTGATTTTCGTTCTAGGCCGCTCATTGGGGAAACTCATACAGAATTCCATCTTCCAATCCTTGAGCTCACCCAAATCCTCCCCTTCCTTCTCTCCGCAAATCAAACCCACCTTATATTCCGAACACATGTGTTTCAGAAGATGGTAGGATTTCACCTTCCCGCCCGAATCCGGTGGGGAGGGAATTTGACTGCTCAGAAAGAGGATTTTCTTCACGGCTCAAAACTAGTATTCTCGTCGGGCTTCGAGCTCCAATAAATGGCTTCCCTTGAACAAGCACGAAAGAATTCTGCGATTATTTTTAGGCCAAGAATGAACTGACTTTTATCTTCACCGCCATGAGAGCATTGATTACAGGAGCTACAGCCGGCTTTGGCGAAGCGATCGCACACAAGTTTGCAGAGAACAATTGGGATCTGATCGTTACAGGAAGACGCGAAGAACGTCTTAATGAGTTGAAAGCGAAGCTGGAACAGAAAGGCGTACAGGTTAAAACGCTCGCCTTCGATGTTCGAGATCGGACTCAAGTGGAGAATGCACTTGGCTCCCTAGATTCAGATTGGAAAGAGATCGACCTCTTGGTGAACAACGCAGGACTAGCAGCGGGTTTTGGACCCATTCAGGATGGCGACCCCGACAACTGGGACAGGATGATTGACACCAATGTGAAAGGGCTTCTGTATGTCTCCATGATGATCATGCCCATCATGCAGGAACGCAAGAAGGGACACATCATCAACATCGGATCTACCGCTGGAAAAGAAGTCTATCGAAATGGGAACGTGTACTGCGCATCAAAACATGCGGTGGATGCCTTGACGAAGAGCATGCGCATCGACTTGCTTCCCTTTGGAATCAAAGTGACAGGAATATGCCCAGGAGCGGCTGAGACTGAATTTGCTTTGGTGCGTTTTGATGGGGACTCCGAAAAAGCAAAAGGCGTCTACAATGGCTATACTCCGATGGCCGCAACCGACATTGCCGAAGTGACTTGGTATGCAGCGAACACTCCTCCAAACTTGTGTTTGAACGACATCGTGCTCACCTCTCTGGCGCAGGCAAATTCGTTTTATACGGAGAAGAAACTTTGAGTATCGGAAAACGAAATGACTAGAACTTAAAGCCGACACTAAAAGCAGCCCAATTCGTTACTTGGGTTCCATGAACTTCCCTATAGATGGTAGATGGACCATACCCTGTTCGATATTCCTCTTTAATCGGCCCTACCACCGTTGAAAAAACAGGATTGTATGAAACTCTAGCAGTAAGTCTTGTTCCTGGTAGATCGTAGCGGTAACCTAAGCGCAAAAAGCCCATAGATCTCCATTGTCTTCCCGTAAAACCTGGAACTTGAGTTTCAAAATTTAAGCGCAACCAACCCATTCCCCCTTCTAGGTAATGACCAGAAATTTTATCGGAATTAAAATTTAGATCGAGCCCAAGGTTGTACTCCAAAGGAACGTTCACATAGCCTTTCCAGAAGTCGTCTTTTTTGGGGATGAATCCTATTCCTGCTGAAAGGGAAGATCGAATCCAAGAGGTTCGATGATGCAGCCGCTCATACTTCACAGACAAAAATCCACCAGCACCCAAGGCTTCAATTTGGATGTTGTTGTAAAAACGTGAAGTCGCATCGCTCTGGGCAATGCTTCCTGCAGAAAGGAACAAACAAGCGAATAAAACTCCCAGGAATTTCATAGGCTAAAAGTTACAACTTATCTGAAAATGGAGTTTTCATTAAGAGATCTGCCTCCACCTCCATGGAATGGAGCGTTTCTATTGAAGTGCATGAGGCCTGCATTGATTTGCTGAAGACTTTCGCTTCTTCGGGTAAGGAGCCTCCCGACTCTTCCCAAGTCTTGCGATCGGGCCACTGTGCGTAGGCGATGTATTCATCTGGCTTGTAGCGGTGAAGTCGGGAGCCATAACTGCCCTCGTATTGATAGATGAGTTTGGTGAGCCCGCTCCACGCCTCGAGGAAATCTTCCTCTTTCCCTGTTTTGACTTTAAATGAATAGATGACTGCGAACAAATCCTAGTCCTTTGGACTCAACTTCAGAAACTTCTTTCTGGCAACTCCCTCGGTACCTTCAAATTCTAGGAAATAAAGGCCTTCTGCAAAGCTTGAAGCATCCAATGTTTGGAGCCCTTGATTGGAATTTCGCTCATAAATCAAACTTCCTGAAAGATTGATTACCCGAATGCTGTTGATGCCAGCATCGATTTCAAGGTGAAGCTGATCCAAAACTGGATTCGGATAAAGCTTGAGAGACGATTGTAAAAGCTCCTCTCTGCTTTGAACATTGTTGATCTCTATTTCATAGCTGCGCAGGCAGCCATTGCTATCGGTAATCTGCAGCGTATAGCTCCCAAAGCTCAGACCTTCTGCCGTCTCCGTTGTATCACCGCTGGGGCTCCATAAATAAGAGTAAGGAGGAACTCCCCCACTTATTTGCGCTGTAATAAACCCATTGGAAGTTCCATTGTCGTTGCCGACAATAAAGCTGGCGGAGATCGAATCGGATTGATTGATGACTATGGTGTCCACACCATAACTGCTGCAACTCGCAGAATCCACAACAGAAATCACATAAACTCCTGCAGCAAGCGAATCGAAGATGGAATCGGAACCCACTTGTCCATTCAGTGAATATTGATAATTGGGCCATCCGCCTGAAGCGGAAATAGAAATTGAGCCTTGCAGGGAATCGTAACATAACACATCCATGTGTTGGGCGGTATGAACCAGTGAATCAGGTTCAATCACCTGAACAGTCATACTGTCGTAGCAAGCGATGTAATCAAAGGCTGTTACAGTATAGCTTCCAGGAGCCAAGTTGTTGGTGCTTTTTGCTGTATCTCCGTTGTTCCAGTAATACAGACCAACCAAACCCGGATTTGTAGGCAATGCGGTGACAGAACCATCGTTCGCTCCAGCACAAGAAACATTTGTAACTTGCACACTGTCGATGATTTTAGCTCCCTGAAGTACCGTAACAGAATCTACCACCTCACAGCCGTTGGCATGAGTAACCGTGACGTAGTAGGTTCCGGCTGGAACTGGTTGCACGGTATGAATAGAGTCTTCTGTGCTCCATCGAAACTTGCAGTTCGTGAACATGCATTGGCAACCAGAGCTTGAAACATCCACAGCCCCAGTAGTGTCGCCATAACATTGAACATCGGACTTGATCATGGTAAGCTCAAAAGGATCTACCACAGGTATGGTGTCCCAAACTTCACAACCCGCTGCATCCGTTGTACGCGCATAGTAAGTTCCAGCAGTCAGACTATCGGCTCTTGTTCCAGTTGCTCCCGAAGACCAGTTCACGACGTAAGGTGCCGTGCCTCCCGTAGCGAAAACATCTGCGAATCCGTTGTTCTCAAAATTGCAAGTTGGACCTGTAGCGGCAAAGCCACTGCTTAAAGTTGAGCCCAAGCAAGGCCCACCCTTACGGTTAAAATGACCGTCTGAGTTCGTTCCCATATAGTGCCCCCAAGCTATGCCCGTAGCCGGTTCCGAGAAAAAAGTATTGATGCGCTGAACGAATATTCCGATGGCCGCAATCGGTACGATGTTCGCTTTTCGCCGAACATTGATGATTTCCAAACTTCCATCTCCATCCATGTCACCAATCCAAGGCGAGGAAGTCAAGTTGGTTCCAGTATAGAAGCCCATAAAATTGGAGGTGAAATTGTTCGTGAAATCTACGATGCGGAATTCATTTCGATAGCCTGCTCCCACTTTTATATTGACGCTGAAGAAAAGCTCATCTCTCCCGTTCAGGTCAAAGTCGTTCGCCACAGGTGGTGCGAACTCTAGGTCGCCAATGCTGTCTTTGAATACAATGTTGCCACTTGCCCCATCCAGCATGTACTGGTAGTGATCGAAGTAGGTCGGCGTCAATCCACGGTTTAAGGTCAAAAACACATCCGATTCAAAGCCTCCTGTGAAGTTGCCAATCACTGGAGTTGTTGAGCTTTCTTTTCCGGGGAAAGTCTTTGTCCAGATTGTACTAAAATCACTTCCATCAAAAGCTGTAGCTACTCCACTGAATGAAAGAGCCACGAGGTCTGGAATGCTGTCGAGCGTGAAATCTCCTAAAGCTGGTGGAGCAACAAAACCTGTGTTGGCTCCAGTCATTAAAGTCGTGGCTCCGCTCAAATCGTTGTTCATCAAATTGCTTAGAGAATCGATGTAGAGATGTCCACCAATGTGCTCTCCGCCAGTTCCAAAAACAATCATCTTGGTTCCATCTCCATAAAAATCAACTACAATCGGACTCAAATAGGTCTCACCGCTATCCGGCGTCACAGCTTTGGCTAGAATGTTTCCGGTGGCTGCATCTAGTATCATCATGAAGCCAGGATCGCGCTGCGTTTGGTGCGGAAGCTTGGAGTGGTCGCCGCCGTTGGCTACCAAAATGTCCATGTATCCGTCGCCATTCTGGTCCGGAACCCATTGAGGCGTATAGAAATTGTACCATCCGCTGTCGGAAGGCACCAAAGAACTTGTTGGGAAAAACTCCCAGAGTTGCGCTCCAGTCAATCCGTTGATGGCTTTAAACTCTGCATTTCTTCCTCCAATGAAGACATCTGGATTTCCATCGCCGGTCACGTCTTGGAAAATTGGACAAGAAAACATTTCGTCTTGGGAACCTACATTCCAGAGCGTGTGGCCACTGTCGCCATCGATCGCAATGACGCCATAGTTGGTGGGAACGTTATCCACTCCTCCACCCATTACAACGTCCATTACACCATCTGCATTTAAATCTGCCAGACGTGGGGAACTGAAGGTGACAATGGAATCTGTGAAATGACTCCAACTAAGATTTTGGGAATGAAGGCTTGAAAAAAGAAGGGAGGTAGCGAAGAATAGTAGAAATTTCTTCATTGAAAATTGAGCTTTCCCAAAGCTAGTGAAATGCAGCTTAATTGCATCCATCCATGAAAATACTTAGATGCTTCCGTTGAACTTTCTGAGAAACCACTCAATACTTAAGAGTCCGAGAAGAATGAAAAAGATCCATTGAAAATCGAGCAACTTCTTAAAGCGCTCATCGGTGTGCCCTATTTCCTGAATGTTCTCGGAGTTCAGAATGGAGTCGACGATCTTAGCAGAATTCCTGACTTCAGTGAAATCCCCTCCAGTCTCTTTCGACCAGCGCTGAAGTAAGTTGTGGTCGGCTTTCACAAGTGAGCGTTCCAAGGAAACCTCTTGAACAACAAACTCACCTGAAGTTTCAAAACTTTGTCCAGAGAGCTGAGTTTTCGCGCTGTAAGTATACAGGCCAGGCTCAAGATTTCCTAGACTGAGCTGATAGTTCTGATCGGTTTTTTGAAAGGAAAAAGGAAATTCAGCACCTTCTTCGTTGACGAGAAGGAAACTGATTTCCGATTCAAAACTTCGCTCATACGACTGATTGTAAAGCTCTGCCGACAATTGAATTTCTTGAATGTCGCTGTAGGTTCTGTTCACGTTTAAGCGAAACCTCTTCTTCTCTTCTCGACTTGCCAGAAAACGCACGGTTTTACGAATCAGCTGATTGAAATTTTCGTGTCCTCCGGTTTTTTGGTAATCGTACAATCTCCAACGCCAGATCCCTTCGCCCAGCAATACTGCCAATTTCCGAACATCGCTCACATTAAAGAAAAGCAATGCTTGACCGGTGCTGAGATTCCCCACGCGTTGACCGAACAATACTTCGGTTCCAGCGCTCTCTTTGTAAGCTCCAAACGGACTGACCAAAGGCGGACATTCTTCGAGCCAGCGTTCGTCAAAATCTGTAGAAAATAAGCTGAAGGACTTGTTCAATACAGGGCCCGCTTCATTGCTCTTAAAACGATTGGTTCCGATGTTGACTCCGGTCTTCAAGGCATTGAGTTTTCCCAAATCAGAGCGCAAT
>Ga0206129_10002539_pt1 | contig 22519 bp, 18 predicted proteins | sample Helgoland_Spring_8_FD_148616 | JGI IMG/M metagenome (GOLD analysis project Ga0206129, IMG submission 148616) | Pelagic subsurface seawater microbial communities from Kabeltonne, Helgoland, North Sea - Helgoland_Spring_Bloom_20160502_2 | ecosystem: Environmental > Aquatic > Marine > Epipelagic ...
GATGTGCTTGGTAGGGTGGCTGAAGTTATAGAGGGCAAGAAATTAGGCGAGATAATGGATGAACGGCTATTTAAACCGCTTGGCATGAAAGAAACTAGTTTTGGAATTAAACAAGAGCAACAAAAAAGATTTGCCTCAAACTATTTTAAAACAAAAGAAGGAAACTTCGTGTTAATAGAGGATGGACAAAATAGCCCTTTTTCTAATCCCCTCAATGAATTTCAAAGTGGGGGAGCTGGACTTGTTTCTACAATAGATGATTTTTCTATATTTGCCAAACTTATGCTCGATGGAGGAGTCTATAAGGGCCATAGGGTGTTAGATGAGAAAACTGTTGATTTGATGATGGAAGATCACATGGGACAAGATAAGCCTTATTTAATCCCTTGGTTAGGGCCAGATTTTATGTCAGGATTTGGTTATGGTGGGTCTGTTCAAATTGATGAAACAACTGATCAGTTAGCCAGAAATGGGAAGAGTATTGGACATTGGGGCTGGTCAGGTGCTGCCGGCACAATTTTTTGGGTAGATCGAAAAAATAATTCATTCGGTATACTCATGCTGCAATTTCTAAGTGATGAAGATCCAAAAATACATGATGAGTTTAGAGCTTTGGCATTTAATAGGACTAAAAACGAGTAAAAAATATCAGTTAAAAGTGTATTGTTCTATTATATGCATCCAATACAGCCTCGTGCATCATTTCAGATAAAGTGGGGTGGGGGAAAACTGTTTCCATTAATTCATGCTCTGTTGTTTCTAGTTTCTGAGCAATTGTATAACCTTGAATAAGTTCAGTAACTTCAGTTCCAATCATATGTGCCCCTAGTAGCTCGCCTGTTTCTTCATTGAAAATAGTCTTTATTAAACCCTCAGGCTCCCCTAAAGCTATTGCTTTACCATTACCTACAAATGGAAACTTTCCAACTTTTATCGTAAATCCTGCTTTTATAGCTTGTTTTTCTGTATAACCCACCGATGCAATTTGAGGATGGCAGTAAGTGCAGCCGGGAATAGATATTGGATTAAGAGGCTCTGGGTTTCTGCCCGCTATTTTTTCAATGCATATTATGCCTTCATGGGATGCCTTATGAGCTAGCCAAGGAGGTGTAGTCACATCACCTATGGCGTACAATCCTTCGATATTAGTTTGGCTATACTCATCAACTGAGATGTGATTTTTATCAACTTTAATACCCAGTTTTTCAAGTCCCATATTTTCAGTATTTCCCACAATACCTATTGCAAGAACTACTCTGTCATAAGTTTTTGTATTACTCTCACTTATAGTTTCAAGGACTGCCTCAACCCCATTTTCAACAACTTTTAAAGTTGCTTTTGAGTTTGTTATAATTTCTATTCCACGTTTAGAGAATGCTTTTTTGGCCAATACGGATATTTCTTCATCTTCTGCAGGTAAAATTCTATCTTCCATTTCAACTACTGTAACTTTTGACCCAAAAGCATTATAAAATGATGCAAATTCCATACCTATGGCACCAGAGCCGATAACTAGAAGTTTCTTTGGCATAGTGTCGGGAACCATTGCTTCTTTTGCAGACCATATGTATTTTCCATCTGGCTCTAAACCAGCTTGTGGTATAGTGCGAGCTCTTGCTCCTGTTGCCAATATAACATGCTTAGCTTTGTATATTTTTCCTTCAACATGAACTTCTGGTGTTGCTTCACCGGGTTGTAGAGATGCAAAACCATCTATGATTGTTACATTGTTCTTGCTCAATAGATGCTTAATACCTCCTGATAGTTGATTAGCAATATTTCGAGATCTTTGAACTATACTCTTTAGATTATATTGTGGTGAAGCCGATAATCCATATTCCTCAGCGTGCTTCATATTATTATATACTTCAGCTGATCTGAGAAGCGCTTTGGTGGGTATGCAGCCCCAGTTCAAGCAAACTCCGCCTAGACTATCTTTTTCGACTATAGCTGTTTTAAAACCAAGTTGACTTGATCTGATGGCAGTTACGTACCCACCAGGACCTGATCCTATTATGATGACGTCAAAGTTTGTATCAGACATTTTTCGATCTACTTTTTGTATGTGAAGTTAATATAAAGGCTTTGTTTAAAGCATCATTGTTATTGGTTTTTCTATGTATCTCTTAAAGTGTTGCAACCACTTTGCTCCTAAAGCCCCATCTATTACTCTATGATCACAGGTTAGGGTCACTGTCATAATGGTAGCTATCTCTAAAGCTCCTTCACGAACTATTGGTCTCTGACTACCTGCGCCTACGGACAGGATCATTCCATGCGGTTCATTGATTATTGAACCAAACTCTTTAATACCCATCATCCCAAGGTTAGATATTGAAAATGTTCCCCCTTGGTATTCAGTGGGCTTAAGCTTACGTTCTCTGGCTCGAGTGGCTAAGTCTCTCATTTCTGTAGAAATTTTTGATAAGCCTTTATTTTCTGCCTGTCGAATAATAGGAGTTATTAAACCGCTCTCGATTGAGACTGCAACTGCGATATCTGCATGTTTGTGTATTGCTATTCCATCCGGTGTATAACTAGCGTTAGCTTCTGGGCAGTGTTTTAATGAAAGCGCTGAAGCTCTTATGAGCATATCATTTACACTTATTTTAACAAATTCACCTGCTTGTTGGTTAAGATCTTTTCTAAGTTTAAGTAATTCATCAATTTCACAATCTATTGTTAATGGAAAACTAGGTACATTTTGAGATGAATCCAGCAATCGTTTAGATACAACTTTCTGGATATTATTTAGAGGTATTAGATCATATGATCCCGTTTCTATTCCTAATTTAGTTAGCTGTTCAGCTCCCCCATATCTAAGGGCTCCTATCTCTTTAGATTCAGTATTTGCAATGAATTCTGGTTGATCTGGTTCTGTTGGAACGATATTTGATTTTGAGTCTTTCACATAGTTTTCAATATCTTTTTTTATAATTCTACCGTTAGGTCCAGAACCAGAAATTTGATTTAAATCTATATTTAATTTTTTTGAAAGACGACGAGCCAGTGGAGATGACTTTATTTTTTCTGGCTGCTCAATTTTTTTTTCTTTTTGAGCACCTAAATCACCGATGATTGCTTCTCTATTTTTCTCTATGGATTTATTGTTGGATGTTTGGTCGGTAGTATCCGTATAATTATTTAGTGAACTTAAATCTTCACCTTCTTCAAGTAATATTGCAATTGGTTTATTAACCTTAACATTAGAGTTTCCTTCAGGAACTAGCAGTTTTACTATTGTTCCTTCCTCTACTGCTTCAATTTCCATTGTAGCTTTATCTGTTTCTATTTCAGCTAATAGGTCACCTGAGCTAACCTGATCTCCCTCTTTTACCAACCACTTAGAAAGTGTTCCTTCCTCCATTGTGGGTGAGAGCGCAGGCATAAGAATTTCAATCGGCATATTTAACCTTTAATTTTTATAGCAAACTTTTTTTGCTGCTTTTATAATATCTGAGGAGCCTGGAAGGCTCAGGGCTTCGAGATTTGCAGCATACGGTAAAGGAACGTCTACTTGATATACCCTTTCCGGCGGGGCATCTAGGTAATCAAAGGCCTCTTTGGTGACTCGTGAGACAATTTCAGCACCAATGCCACTCTGTCCCCAGCCTTCTTCAGCACAAACAAGTCTATTTGTTTTTTTAACACTTTCTATAACTGTTTTACTATCTAATGGACGGATAGTTCTTAAATCCACTACTTCACAATCAATGCCTTCATTTATAAGTAGATTTGCTGCTTCAAGGCACCTACCAACCATTCTGCTGTGCGCCACAAGTGTTACATCTGAACCTTTTCGTCTAACTTTAGCTTTGCCAATGGGTACGATGAGGTCATCAACATCAGGTATTTGAAATATTTCTCCGTACAGAAGCTCGTGTTCCAGAAACACAACTGGATTGGGGTCACGAATTGCTGCCTTAAGTAAACCTTTAGCATCTTCCGCATCATAGGGTGCAACCACTTTTAAGCCTGGGACGTTAGCGTACCAACTAGTGTAATCATGACTATGCTGGGCTCCAACACGAGATGCAGCACCATTGGGTCCCCGAAAAACTATTGGGCAGCGCATTTGTCCACCAGACATATAAAGAGTTTTAGCTGCTGAATTTATAATATGGTCAATCGCTTGCATTGCGAAATTGAAGGTCATAAATTCAACAATTGGTTTTAGTCCCCCCATCGCCGCACCTACTCCAATACCTGCAAATCCGTATTCAGTTATGGGCGTATCAATAACCCTTTTCTCTCCAAATTCTTGAAGTAATTCACGCGTAACCTTATAGGCACCTTGATATTCTGCTACTTCTTCCCCCATTATGAAGACATTCTCATCACGCCTCATTTCTTCTGCCATTGCATCGCGTAATGCATCTCTTACAGTAATTTCAGTATGCGTAACATTGGAGCCTGAAACTCTTTTTTCATCTAGATCATCTCTTGAGGGGATAGTTTTTTTAGCAGTCTGATTTTGTTCATAATTTTCGGAGGAATTAATGGGCTTGTCCTGAAGCTTCTCAAGATCATTTACTTTTTCGCCAGTTTCTAATAGCTGAACAATAACTGTTCCTACTTTAACGTTTTCAGTTCCTTCGGGTATAGCAATCTTTCCTACAACACCCTCATCTATACTTTCAACTTCCATAGTTGCTTTATCTGTTTCAATTTCAGCAAGTATATCACCAGAGGTAACAGTATCACCTTCTTTTACGACCCACTTGCTGAGTGTCCCTTCCTCCATAGTGGGAGAAAGGGCTGGCATTTTTATATCGATTGCCATTAGCTGATTAGTTCCAAAAAGATCATTAGCATCCCAATGATAGATACAAACCAAGCTAAAGTCCTTAACCAAGACACACCCAGCCAATAGCATGGAGCGAATGCCAACCTACCCCAGAAGAATAAAGCAGCCCCTAAAGCAGTTATTTCTGTGGAGCTTTCCGTTATAATAGTTATTAAGACTAAAGGTACAAACATAACCAGGCTTTCAATAAAATTTGCTTGCGCTCGTTTTGTTCTACCATGTAATTTCGTAAGCCCCTCTTTTGGTAAATTGTCTCTGTGGCCAACTAACTCAGAAACAGAAGCTTTTCCTGAAAAGATTGATGATAACGATTGTGCCAAAATCATTATAAAAAATAAGGCTATGCTCCATAATAAGTATTTCAGTTCAATAGGCATACTATTCTCCTTTTTAAATTGCGTTTAACTTTTAATTAAGCATCCAGTAGAACATCTGTATAAAGTTCAGACGCATCGGGCTCTGGCGATGTCTGTGCAAATTCTGCAGCATCAGCTACTATTAACTTAATTTCTTTATCAATTGATTTGAGTGCATCATCCGTTGCCCATTCCTCTTCAATTAATCTATTTTTTACCATGTCAATTGGGTCTCGTTCACTTCGAGTTTTTGTAACTTCATCACGTGTTCGATACTTTGCGGGATCTGACATTGAGTGGCCGCGATATCTATATGTTTTCATCTCCAATATCATTGGTCCTTTCCCGTCTCTTGCATGCTTAATAGCTTTTTTAGCTGCATCTCTAACTTCTAGAACGTTCATACCGTCAACCTGAATGCCTTTGATCTCAAAACTGGAACCACGTTTATGTAATTCTGTTTCTGCAGATGACCTAATTACAGATGTGCCCATGGCATATTGATTATTTTCAATAACAAAAACAACTGGTAAGCTCCATAGCTTAGCCATATTGAATGCCTCATATACCTGTCCTTGGTTAGAGGCGCCATCGCCAAAAAACGCTAAGCTAACGTTTCCATTGCCTTTGTATTTATTTGATAAAGCCAATCCAGCTCCTATAGGTACTTGTGCCCCAACTATGCCATGTCCACCATAAAAGTGCTTTTCTGTTGAAAACATGTGCATGGAACCGCCTTTTCCTCTAGAGTAACCTCCAGCTCTTCCAGTCAGTTCAGCCATAACGCCTCTGGATTCCATGCCGCAGGCGAGCATGTGCCCATGGTCCCGATAACCAGTTATCATTTGATCACCGTCAATCATGCTAGCTCGCGTTCCCACAACAACAGCTTCTTGACCTATATATAAATGACAAAATCCAGCTATTTGGCCCATACCATATAGTTGACCTGCTTTTTCTTCAAATCTGCGGATGAGTAGCATATCCTTGTAAAGACTTAAAAGTTCATCTTTTGTGGTCTTAAGCGGATTAATTTTTTTATTTTTTTTATTCACATTATTACCTAATTATTACGTATACGAAATAAAATTATAATTTATTTTTTAACTTGGTGTAATATGAACTATTTTATTGCTTACGGTCAAGCCAAATCGTCTTTTCATTTGGATCCGAAACAAATAATAACTGTCTTGCCTTAATATCTAATTTATCTAGGTCTAATTCAGATGAATTTAAACTAACTGCGTGTTTTTCTAACTTTTTACGATCTTCAGATAGTTCAAGTAAAATTTTTTCTGTTATGTTAATTTTTTTTTCATACTCCAAGTAGCCTATGATGCCTTCAGACCCTGAAATTGCATGGAATATCAGATACATATATAATACTAAAAGTGAAATTAGTGGCCACTTGTTTTTTAGGGTATCAAGACGTTTCATACTCTGGTTATGAGCTTAGTATAGTTAGCAATCAGTTAATGGATTTACTTTTATTAGTTTGGAAGCACTGACCTACCTGCGAATACGGCTTTGCTTCCTAGCTGCTCTTCAATTCTTAAAAGCTGATTATATTTTGCGAGTCTATCAGACCGAGCTAAAGAGCCAGTTTTTATTTGCCCACAATTTGTGGCAACTGCAAGGTCGGATATTGTTGTATCGGCTGTTTCTCCTGACCTGTGGCTCATAACAGCTGTCATGCCAGCGCTGTGTGCTAATTTAACTGCATCTAAAGTTTCACTGAGTGTACCTATTTGATTTACTTTGACTAGAATAGAGTTGGCGGCTTTAAGATCAATTCCTGTTTGCAACCGTTTTTGGTTAGTAACAAACAAATCATCGCCAACAAGCTGGCACGTGCTACCTAATTTATCATTTAAAGCTACCCAGCCATCCCAATCATCTTCTGCCATTCCGTCTTCTATAGATACTATAGGATAATTAATAGTTAGGTCATATAGATAATCCACCATTTGCGATGATGTGAGAACTTTATTTTCACCTTTGAGTTTATAATGGGTTCCATCATAGAATTCTGTGGATGCTACATCCATTGCTAAATAAACATCTTCACCAGGTTTATAGCCGGCATCAATAATTGATTGCATTATATATTCTAGAGCTTCTTTGGATCCGTCTAAATTCGGAGCAAAACCACCCTCATCACCAACATTAGTGTTATGACCATCAGACATTAGCCTCAATTTTAAAGAATGAAAAACTTCTGCTCCACAGCGAAGAGCTTCACTAAAGGACTTGGCGCCAACAGGCATGATCATGAATTCCTGAACGTCTATTTTATTATCAGCATGCTCTCCGCCATTGATAATATTCATCATTGGAACAGGTAATGTGCATGATTTATCATCACCAATATATGCGTAGAGTGGAATATTGTTAGAGACCGCCATTGCTTTTGAAACCGCCAGAGATACGCCTAATATAGCATTAGCACCTAAATTACTTTTGTTTTCAGTGTTATCAAGTTCGATCATTATGGAATCAATTAAACGTTGATTTCTAGCGTCAATGCCGATTAGTTTATTAGCGATGCGTTTGTTAACGTTATTGACGGCTTTCAAGACACCTTTACCTAAATACCTTGTATCATCATTATCTCTGAGCTCTACAGCCTCATGTTTACCTGTGGATGCTCCGCTGGGGACAGCTGCTCTACCAAAAGATCCGTCTGATAAGACCACGTCAGCCTCAAGTGTAGGGTTGCCACGACTATCAAGTATTTCCCGAGCAAAAACCTTCTCAATCTTAACCATTTTAAGTTATCCTGGTGAGTTCGAGCGTGCTAATCTTTGGGAGCTATGACTTGTCGACCTCTATACATACCAGATTTAAGGTCTATGTGGTGCTGGCGACGTAATTCTCCGCTTTCTTTGTCTTCTACATAGTTAACTGCAGCTAGTTTATCGTGCGCACGACGCATCCCGCGGCGTGAATTTGAGATCTTACTTTTAGGGACAGCCATCGGGGCCTCCATTTGAATAATAAAAAGATTAAGTAGAAAAACTACCTGTTGATTGACGGCCTACTAGCGCAAACTGATTTGGGTTTCAAGCTTAATATACAGAGATTGTTACAGCATCTGTTAATAAATTCTATCTTTTAAAATGATATGGCTTTATATCAATGTGTGAATTTAGTTTATGTTATTGTCATTCTTATATTAGCCGCCACCCATACCCTTGGAACTCAAGACAGACCATCCACGTTCTGACATACATTCATCAACAATTCCTGCTGGCCCAAGCTTTACGAATCTTCGAGTGAAATCTACTTGTTCAGCTCCTGATGCTACGCCAATTGCTCCTCCAATAACCGCACCATCTGCCGCGCCGTCACCACCATCAATTACAGCACCCAAAGTAGCACCCAATAAGGCGCCAACAACTGCATTACCTAATGCTTTATTCTTTTCTTTTTCGCGCTGTTTTTTATATTGATCACGCGCTTTCATGCCTAAATAACGACATTCTTTTAAATCCCTTGAATGAACTTCATATTCGCCTTCTCTAACATCCATTACTGGGGAATAAGATGAAATATCAAAAGAAGCCGTTGCACATGAGGTTAGAGATATTGCAGTAAACAACGATATAATTTTTTTCATATTTTGACTCTGTGGTTTATATCTGATGCAGATATATTTTAACGTTTTGATAATAAAAAAACAGTTTTATCTCATCTTATTAAAATATAGTTTGCTGTGAAATTCAAATATAATTTTATTACAAATTAGTAAGTAAAATAATATAGTTATTTATTACTTATCGGATATGTAAAAAATAGTGTTACCCGCTTATATCAAATGAATATCCAGCGGACCTTACGGTTCTTATGTAATTTTCTGCACCATACTTATTCAATATTTTTCGCAATCTGCCAATATGAACATCAACGGTTCGTGCTTCTACATATATGTCACGACCCCATACCGCATCAAGCAGTTGCTCTCGAGAATATACCCTGCCAGGGTTACTTATAAAGTACTCTAGAAGACGAAATTCAGTTGGTCCAAGGTGGATTTGGTTGTTATTTACTTTAACACGCAATGCTTTGGTATCAATTTTAATGTTACCAATAGATATGGTATCACCAATCGTTGCAGGATTTGTGCGTCGTAATAAAGCGCGAGTTCGTGCAAAGAGCAGAGGTAAAGAAAATGGTTTGAGAACGTAGTCATCTGCCCCGTAATCTAAACCCGTTATTCTATCTGTTTCATCACCCCTTGCGGTTAGCATAATAATAGGAATTTTTCTTTGTTCTTTATTAAGTCTTAATCTTCGGCACACCTCTATTCCCGATAGTTTAGGGAGCATCCAATCTAAAAGAATTATATCAGGCTTAGATTCTGCTACCATTAAGAGTGCTTCTTCACCATCTTTGGCGATTTCTACTTTATATCCTTCTTTTTCAAAATTATATTGCAAGAGGGTACTGAGTGAGTCCTCATCTTCTACTATAAGTACATGTGGTATCATTTTTTTTTCTAGCCCTTAAATAGAAGTTAAACTTTATCATTCAGTCTTTTTTTTGGGTTATGTATTTTATTTATGACATTTTGATGAATATTTCTGAGTTAATTGTTGATTGGGAGTGAAATACAAAATTCTGAACCACTACCTAATTTAGTTTTTAAGTCCAATCCACCACGGTGCCGCATGATAATGTGCTTTACAATGGCAAGTCCTAGACCTGTTCCTTTTTCTTGCGAATTTAGATCTCCCGCAATTCTGTAAAACCTCTCGCCAATGCGCGGTATGTGACCTTCTGCAAACCCGGGACCATTATCTTTTATTCGTAAACAGTAATGTGAAGTCTTTGGTTCATAAATAGGAACTATTATTCTTGTGCTTACTCTATTTTTGTCAGTGCCAAAGTCAGATTTGCATTCATTCTGCCGACATATTGTTATGTCTATGCTAGTATTTTCTTCCGAAATTTTTATCGCATTATGAACTAAATTGATAATTACCTGCACTATTTCATCATAGTCACCTGTAACGAATTTAGGCTCGTGGTTAGGGAAATTAATTTTTATATTTCGCTTTAAAGCTAAAGGACTAACTGTCTCAAGTGCCGTTTCAATTGACTGAGTTAAATCGAATGCTTCATCGGGTACAATATGCTCTATTTGTTCAATTTTAAGCAAAGAAAGTAAATCATTGATAAGGTGCTGCATTCGTTCAGCTTGAGTATGCATAATAGATAGAAACTTCTCACGAGCCTTTGCATCATTTTTTGCATGCCCTTCGAGTGTTTCAATATAACCCAAAAGTGATGCAACTGGGGTTTTAAGTTCATGTGAGGCATTGGCTAGAAAATCACTTCTTTGACTTTGCATAAATACATATTCTGTTATGTCGTTTAAAATAATTAGAGCTAGTTGCTTTTCGGGTAATCTTATTTTTTGATCAAAGGGTGAAATTGAAACACGTATGTGTTGAATCACGGGTTTATCTATGAGGTAGGTAGTTGGCTCTGAGATTTTTCCAGATAAAGCCCTTTTTAAACTGAAATTTACTTTACCATCATTAAGAAGCTTTGAAACTGCTTGATTGTTGTACTCATTGTTTAATAATACTTTTGAGGTCTTGTTAGCATACATAACATTGTAATTATCATCAACAATTATGGCTCCATTATTTATATTATCCATGATTGTTAGAAGCATGTTTATTGATGAGTTTTCTATAAGGTTATTCATGTATTTTATTATATTGTAACTTTAAAAAAAAAATAGGTCTTTTAAGATTATTATAAAATGTAACCTTTACTTCTCAATTTGTTTAATATATTCGAAAAAAATTGAAATAATTAAATCTTTGTAATCATCTCTTTTAGGGATTGTCTGAACTTTTTGTAGTAGTTATAGCGTAATACTATTTGATTAATGAAGAATAATGTAAATTAAGATTTTAAAGAAATTTTACTGAGAGGAGTGGTTGTGATTACGAAGACTGTTATTCCACTTCTATTGGGAACTTTTTTTGCCAGTTGTGCAAGTCTCAATGATATCAAGTTTAATAATACAGATCTTGGCAGTAACTTACCTTTTCCTGTAATCCCTGAATCTGAACTTTGGGCCAATTCATCGCAAACTGAACTGCCTACGATACATTGGGTTGATAGTTTTTCAGACCCAGTTTTAAGAGACCTTGTTCAGGAAGCGTTTGTATCAAACCCTAGTATGCTTGCAGCAAAATACCGCGTTGATGCTGCCAATGCCCGTATCGATATTTCTGACTCTGAACGATTTCCATCTTTAAGTGCTAACTCAAGATTAAGTAGGAATGAAAATGCGAGTTCTCTTCCTGGTTCAACAAATATATCGTCAGGACTTACTACCAGCTGGGAGTATGATCTATGGGGGCGCATAGAAAATAGCATAGATGCCAGTTTCTTGGACTTTAAAGCTGTTTCAGCAGATTATAATAGTGCCCGTTTATCTGTTGCAGGCCAAGTGAGTTTAGCTTGGTTTGATCTTATTGAAACAAGACTGCTCTCAGAGTTATCAAACCGTACGGTTGCAACCAAGACAAGAGCTTTAGAGCTAACTCAAAGACGCTTTGAAGGCGGTGTCACGGGGTCCTCAGATGTCAGGTTGGCAAGATCATCTTTGGCTAGCGCTCAAGCCTCACAATCTTTACAACTGCAAAGATTGTCGTCAGCGACCCGTCGTGTCGAGATACTTTTACGAAGATACCCAGCTGCAGAGCTTAAAGCGCCCTCAGATCTTCCTGAATTGCCTAAATTGAAAGGAGTCGGAACTCCCGGGTATGTTTTACGGAATCGCCCGGATTTGTTGGAGGCGGAATATCGTTTGAAGTCCCAAGGTTTGCAGATAGAAATTGCCAAGAAGAATTTACTTCCCCGAATAACATTGGATGGTAGTGGCTCTTTAGCGTCTCGAAACCTGAATGACTTTTTTGAAATAGATGCGTTAGTTGCTTCGCTCGCTGGCAGCATATCCGCACCTATATTTCAGGGTGGAAGACTTAAAGCTAATGTTTCTCAACAAAAATCAATTATGAAATCTCAATTAGAGTCATATGCGGGGTTGATTTTAAATGCATACCTGGAAGTTGAGAATGCGATCGGTAGTGAGAAAAGGTTAAGTGAACAAGAAAAAGCACTACGAATCTCACTAAATGAAGCTCAGAAAGCTGAAAGTCGATTAGAACTTCGTTATACCGAAGGTTTGGCTACAATACTACAACTCTTAGATGCACAATCACGAAGCTTAACTGCCGAAGGGCAGCTAATTAGTTCAAGAAAAGAAAGACTTTCTAACAGAGTGAGGCTGCATGTAGCTCTTGGGGGAGGGGTAGAATTACTTAAATTGTCTCATGGCACAGATGCGCAAGCCTTCAAGATAGAAAAGAAAGAATAATTATGACGGCAGAGTATAATACTATAAAATCATCAAAAGCTGGTTTTTTGAAAAGATCCTTAATCTATACCCTTCCTTTTCTGTTTATAGTTGGATTTGTATTTTTGGGATCTATTATAATCAAGTTAAATAATAAACCTGAAGAAAAAAAGAGAGCCTTTAACACTTTAGCAGTCCTTGCTGATTACGCAGTTTTAGACGATGTACAGCTAAGCGTAAAAACCCAAGGTGAAGCACGGCCGCAAACCGAAATTGACTTGGTACCTGAAATTGGTGGAAAAATTGTTTATGTCTCCCCAAACTTTATTGAAGGCGGCATTATCAAAAAAGGAGAAGTACTTTTAAGAATTGAAGATGCTGATTATAAAGTATCAGTTATTAGAGCCCAGGCTCAGGTCGCTCAAGCCGAACAGTCTGTAATACGAGAAAAGGCTGAAGGTGAGATTGCTAAACAAGACTATCAAGAATTAGGAATAGGTAAGGCTAGCCCATTGGCATTGCGTTTACCGCAGCAGGCCCAAGCACTCGCTTCTTTGCAGGCCGCTGAGGCTGAGCTGGCTTCAGCTAACCTTCAATTAAAGCGTACTGAAGTTCGCGCCCCCTTTACCGGACGTGTGAAGACAAAGAACTCTGATATTGGACAATTCGTATCCCCTGGCCGCACATTAGGGCGTATCTTTTCAACTAGTATAGTTGAAGTTCGTCTTCCATTGAGCGATAGTGATCTATCTAAGATAGATCTACCTATTGCTTATGTAGCAAAAAATAGAGCCTCAGCAATCGACGTGGAATTAAACGCTATTATTGCAGGTAAACGTAGATACTGGAGTGGTAAAATAATGCGGACAGCAAGTACATATGATACTCAAACTCGTGCTTTATTTGCAATTGCTGAAGTGGTTGATCCCTATGGTTCAGGGGCATCAGAAAATGGCTACCCACTAGCCCCCGGTCTATTTGTTGATGCAGAAATCTCTGGAAAGATATATCAGGAAATTATTGTTTTACCCAGGGACGGATTGAGGCCAGATAATGAAGTTTATGTGGTTGATGATAAAGGTAAAGCTGATATCCGAAAAGTTAAAGTACTCGACTCTGACAGTGAAAGAGCACTACTTATTGGGGGTGTAGATGAGGGCGAGTTAGTTGTACTTTCTCCAATGGAGAAGTCACGAACATCTATGTCTTTGAGAGTTTTGGATGTGAATAACCCTGAAACTATTCTTGTTGATCCACCTAAACCAGATTGGATGAAAAACCTTGAAAAGAAAAGTAAAGAAACTAAAAAAAACAAAAAGTCTTAGCAAATAAGGAATAATATCTTATGAAATCTTTGATAAGTTGGTTTGTTAAGAACCCTGTAGCTGCAAATTTAATGATGTTCACAATGTTTGTGATCGGAGTCTTTGGCTATAGTAATTTGGACAGAGAGTTTATCCCAAAAGTTACAATTAACGGCATGACAATCTCATCAGGTTGGCCGGGTGCGTCTCCTCGCGATGTTGAAGAACAAATCGTAGTGCGAATTGAAGAAACCATAGATGGTTTGGATGGTATAGATTATATTGAGTCTACAGCCCGAGAGGGAAGCTACACTGTAAATGTAAGAACTAAATTAGGAATTGATTACGATAAACTTCTTGATGAAGTGCAGTCACGTGTTGATGGAATTCAAAATTTACCGCCTAATGCATACCGACCTCAAGTTTACAGGTGGGATGCACGGGAAGATACCTTCTTTCTTGCTCTTCACGGTAATGTTGACAGATTAACCTTACAGAGAGCGGCGACTGACTTACGTTTTCAAATAACTAAACTCCCTGGGTTGCAGTTAACTAATCAAATGACAAAAATTGATGAGCAAGTCACGATTGAAATATCTGAGGACGCATTACGTCAGTACAACTTAACTTTTTCAGATGTTTCGGCCGCTATTTCTCGTTCATCGGTAAACTTATCTGCCGGTACTGTTGAAACTGCAGCTGGTAAACTTCAGTTAAGAGCGAGATCTTTGGCAAATGATAAAGAAGACTTTAATGATATTATCATTCGTCAAACATTAAATGGGGGCGTAATTCGTGTCCGGGATATAGCTAATGTAATAGACGGCTTCGACTCAGCTAAATTTTCTGCAAAATTTAATGGTCAAAATGCAGCAATATTTCAAGTCCAATCTCCAGATAATATGAATGTTACTGAGGCTGGGAGGTCTATTCGAAAATTTGAGGAAGAAATTAACACCAAATTACCTCCCGACCTTACTTTTTCAATATGGTTTGATGGGTCAGAAATGTTTGATAGTCGAATGGAGTTAATAGGAAGCAATGCAGTATCGGGAATGATTTTAGTTCTTATAATTTTAATGCTTTTCTTAAGGCCTGCGGTAGCATTTTGGGTAACGGCAGGAATTGCTGCTGCATTCATGGGTGCAATAGCGATAGCTCCTCACATAGGTATCACATTAAACATGATATCGCTTTTTGCCTTTTTACTTGTTATTGGAATTGTGGTTGATGATGCGATTGTCGTCGGTGAAAGTATTCATTTCCATGTGGAAAATGGGATATCAGGAAACAGAGGTGCTATAGCTGGTGCTGGTATGGTCGTTAAGCCAGTCTATTTTGCTGTTGTAACCACTATATTAATGTTCATACCCTTCTTATTAATGACGGGCCCAATTCAGGCCATGCTTGGCCAGATAAGCCTAGTAGTAATAGCAGTATTGATATTTTCATTATTGGAAGCCTTCTTCATTTTGCCTGCTCATTTAAGGCACCTAAAGCCAGTTAATATCAATGAACAGGGAAAATTGATGCGTTTGCAAACAAAAATTGCGAATAGCCTGGTTTTATTTGCTCAAAATATATTCCGGCCGATAATAGCGGCACTGATAAAGTTTAGGTACATAACAATCTCAGTTTTTGTTGGGTTATTTGCAATGTCTATTATGCTACTACAAGCAGGTGTGGCTCCAACGGCATTCATACCCGTAGTCGAAGGAGATATGATAGAATTTAATGCTCGCTTTCCTGAAGGTACAAATTTTGAGAGAAGAGAGCAGGTTAGACAGCAAGTTGAAGCTGGGGTAGAGGAACTCAACAAAAATTCCAAAAAAGAATTTAATGTAAATTCAAATATTATAGAAAGAGCCGGGACAGTTACAGAAAATCGTGGTGTTCAGGGTTTCTTTTCTTTATCTGACCCCAGAACTAGACCTACTGTTTCAAGTAAAGATATTGCTGATAAACTTGAGCAATATGTTGGAGAAATTCCTGATGCCTATAGGGTTCGATACGGTGTAGATTACGGTCCCGGGGGCCAAGGAGGAGGTGGGCTATACTACGGAGTTGCCTCCGCTGACCCAGACGCACTAAAGTCTGCAATATTAGACCTTAAATCTGAAATTGAAAGCTTCAGTGCTGTATCGGGTGCATGGGATGGTTTAGAAAGTTCAGCACGTGAAATAAGATTTACATTAAAGCCAGGCGCAGAAACCCTTGGTATTAGTCTTTCAGATGTAACTCGTCAGGTAAGGGAAGCGTTTTATGGAAAAGAAGTACAGCGGTTACCTCGCAACGGTGAAGATGTTAGGGTTATGGTTCGTTACCCTGAAGATGCTCGTGAATCTATAGATAGTTTGCAAAAATTAAGAATAAGATCCGCAAGTGGTGTTGATGTTCCTCTATTTTCAGTGGCAGATGTTTCTTTTGAAGAAGGTATAACTCGAATACAGCGTCGGGATAGAAAGCGTGTGGAGTACACAGGTGCTAGGATACGCGGGGAACAAGCTGAGGTTCAGAAAATAAGTAAAGACATTAAAGAAAATTTCTTACCTCAATGGGAAATACGTCATCCAAAGGCGACTCGTATTGAAGTTGGTCAGGATGAAATAGAGCTTAATTTCATCAAAGAAATCCGTCTTTCCTTGATAGCAGTCTTATTTATTATGTATGGCTTACTTGCTATTGCATTCAAATCATATTCACAGCCTTTATTAATAATGGTTGCAATACCTTTTGCGCTAGTTGGAATGATATTTGGTAATATTGTAACCGGAGTGCCCTTTGGTATGTTGTCTCTGTTTGGTTTTTTCGCTGCCGCAGGTGTCGCTGTTAATGATAACCTTGTTTTACTTGATTATGTAAACCGCCTGAGAGCCAAGGGTGTAGGAGCTTATCAAGCCTTGTTAGACGCTTGCGTTGCTCGTTTTCGGCCTATTTTGTTAACTTCAGTAACAACCTTTATTGGCATTATGCCGATTCTTTTTGAGACATCTGCCCAAGCTGAATTTTTAAAGCCTATGGTTGTAGCATTGGCCTTCGGAGTTTTATTTGACTTTTTCCTTACACTAATGTTGGTTCCTGCAATGTATGGTGTAGGTGTAGATATCTCACGATTTTTTAAGGGAATATTTAGAAGAGAGAAACAACCGCCATTAGGATCAACATATAACCCTGAGATTGCCCTCGCTCTTGATAATATGGAACTTGGCTAAAGAAAACTTTAAAAGAAAATTTCTGAAAGGTAAATAATATGAGTATATCACGTTTATTAGCACCAAGCATTATTGCTTTAACAATTAGCTTGACGTCTTGTAATAGTACAAGCAGTTTAAATGAAAGTAATACGCCTGAATTAGGGTCATATGGCATTGCAACCGAAAATATGGACCTTAGCGTAAAACCGGGGGACAACTTTTTTAAGTATGTAAATGGTACATGGCTTGCAAATACAGAAATCCCTGCCGATAAATCTACTTATGGAGGCTTTTCAATATTAGCTGACCGCTCTGAAGAGCGTGTCCGAAAAATAATTGAGGAGGCTTCATCTGTAAATGCAGCTATGGGTTCTGATGAACAAAAAATAGGAGATTTCTTTGCAGCCTTTATGGATACCGACGAAATAGAAAAAGCCGGACTGCTTCCTGTTTTGGCTGACCTCGAAACAATAAAATCTGTTTCTAATCATGAGGGTATCGCGCGACTCATGTCGGAGCCATCATTAGGCTTGAGGTCGGTGGTTTCCCCTTTCATTGGTGTAGATCTCAAAGATGTAACGAACTATATTGTTTACCTCACTCAGTCTGGCCTGGGGATGCCAAACCGTGCTTACTACCTAGATGAAGATGAAAAGTCGCTTGAAGTACGTGAAGCTTATAAAATATATCTTACTTCTTTGCTTGAGATGGTTGCTGAGGAAAATATTACAGATCGTATTGAGGCTCTAATGGAGTTTGAAACAAAAATTGCCAATTATCACTGGACGCCGACTGAAAGAAGAGACCGTACTAAGACATATAACAAGCGAAGTTTAGAAGAATTGAAAGCTTTATCCCCTGGGTTGCCTTGGGATGCAATGCTGGACCAAGCTGGTTTGCAGGGACAAGTAAGTTTTGTTGTGAGGGAAATTGACGCGATAGAAGGAACGTCAGAAGTATTTAAAGAAACAAGCTTAGATACTCTTAAAGATTATTTGCTGGTGAATTATTTGGGAGGAAAATCTTCTTATTTACCCAAATCAATAGACGATGCTAGTTTTGAGTTTTATGGTAAATCTTTGAGAGGAACAGAAGTTCAGCGTGAGAGATGGAAACGTGGTGTTAGTCAAATTGACTCATTCATGGGTGAAATGGTTGGAAAAGTGTATGTCGAAAAATACTTTCCTCAGAAATCGAAAGATGAGATGGATAAGTTAATAGAAAACTTAAGAGCTGCATTTAAAAATGGAATTGATAATTTAGATTGGATGGATGATAAAACCAAAGTAGAGGCCCAAGATAAATTAGCTAAGTTTAATCCAAAAATTGGTTACCCTGATAAATGGACAGATTACACTGATTTGTCAGTCGATCGGTCTGATTTAATAGGAACAGTTAAATCTGCTTATGCCTGGTCCTGGAACAATGAAATTCAAAAGCTAGGAGGTCCGATAGATAAGGACGAATGGGGCATGAATCCTCAAACCGTTAATGCCTATTATCGTCCTGACTTAAATGAAATAGTTTTCCCTGCAGGTATATTACAAGCACCATTTTTTGATGTAGCCGCAGATCCCGCCGTAAACTATGGCGGAATTGGGGCTGTAATTGGCCACGAAATGGGGCATGGCTTTGATGACCAAGGCAGAAAAACAGATGGAGACGGAGAGCAAAGAGATTGGTGGACAGAAAAGGATGGTGAGGCCTTTGAAGCAAGGTCTCTGGCTCTAATTAAACAATACAACGAATTTGAGCCCCTACCAGGAGAATTTATAAATGGTAAATTTACACTGGGGGAAAATATAGGAGACCTCACAGGTCTTACAATGGGATATGCTGCTTATAAGAATTCATTAAATGGTGAGGAGGCTCCTGTTATTGATGGTATGACAGGGGATCAAAGATTTTTCTTATCATACGGTCAGATATGGCAAAGAAAATTCAGAGATGAGGCACTTAGAAATCGTTTAAAAACAGATTCACATAGTCCTGGTGAATACAGAGCAAATGGTATCGTTAGAAATTTTGATAAATGGTACGAAGCTTTTGATGTACAGCCTGGCGATGCGCTTTACCTAGCGCCCGAAGAGCGTGTAAAAATTTGGTAACTAATATTGGCTCCGCATTAGCGGAGCCATTTTTATTTGGAGATATCTAATAGCCAGGAATTTCAAATAATGAAAAATGAAAAGAATTTAGTTAATTTAGTTACTCAGGTTTCGCATGAATTTCGCACACCTTTAAACTCCATTGTTGGATTTTCAGACATGATTAGATCTGAGATACACGGCTCTTTACCAGAAAAATATACTGAATATGCTAAAGCTATTCATGAGAGTGCATTGTTCATGCTAGAATTAGTGAATGAAGCTTTAAATCCAATAAATATTGATGCGGTCAAAATAAAATATAATCCTAAAAAATTTGATGCCTCTGAGGTGATTTCAGGAATTGTAGAAATTGTAAAGCCCCTAGCTAAGAAAGAGAATGTAACTATTTCTACAAATATTGATCAAGTATTACTTCCAGTTTTTCTTGATAAAACTAGCCTAAAGCAAATAATATTTAATCTATTATCAAATGCCATTAAATTTTCTAGTAGCGGAGGAAGTATAAAAATATCAGGAAATATAGAAGACAGTAGTCTAATAGTTTCGGTACATGATTCTGGTAAAGGTATTGGAGCCTACCATAATTTAAATGGAGGTAACGGTTTAGGTTTGTTTATCGTTAAGTATTTACTTGAGCAACAATCTGGTAAATTAGAGATGAAATCTAAGAAGAATATAGGCACAAAAGCCATGGTTACTTTGCCATTTAATATAAAAAGCTAAGACGTTCCTATTAATACCAAGAACTATTATGCTTTGAGTGAGTTAATGGACTTTATAAATGACAAAATTAAAAACTAAAATATGGGTTTCCGCACTTATGAGACGTGTTGAGATAGCGGGTTCTTTTTCTGCTATTTTGAAAAAAGGTGATGTCGATGCAGGTGTATGTTTAATCAAGGTCTGTGACCTTGAAGGCCATGCGACTATTTATAAGCAAATAAGAAACACCCAAGGCGAGATTGCTTGGCTACCTAAAGGCCCTCTAAAAGAATGTATTATTGATAAAGATTTAGAAAAAAGAGTTCGCCAAGACCCAGATTTATGGGTTATTGAAATAATTGATAAAAAAAGAAATCATTTTTTAACGGAACCTATCGTAAGTTAAATATTTTCATTTAATTTTGATATAAGTCTGCTGCCTAATAGTACTGAAGCTAATGCCAGACCTGCCATCAGACCATACCAAACACCATTGGGTCCAACATTAGTTTTTAAAGCCAGAATATAGGCAATAGGGAAACCGAAAAGCCAATAACTAATACCTGTTAATAACATAGGCCAATTGACATCTTTTAAACCTCTTAAAAGCTGATTAGCGGCAACTTGAACGGAGTCAAAGAACATAAAACCTGTAGCAATAGGTAAGAAGCCAATAACTAAATTTATTACATTACTGTTAATCTCCTTATCTAGATCAAGAAACAAAGAAGCAGTTATTTCTGGAAATATCGCGACTGGTATTGCTATTGTCATTATGGCACATATGCAGGCTACAACTGTTGTGCTTGCAGCCCTCCTAGCAGCTTTGTTATTTCCTGCACCTGTAGCTAATCCTATGCGTACTGCTCCTGCCATTGACATGCCATATGGCAGCATGAACGCTAGAGAAGCTATATTGAGTGCCACTTGATAAGCAGCTGCTTCCATAACGCCAATTAGGCCCATAATAATTATTGCAACATTAAAGAGCATTCCTTCAAAAAGTGTTGTTACGCTTATAGGGCCTCCTAGCCTTAATATTTCAATCAAATGAATAAATTTTATAGAATAAAAATTTTGAAATACTTTAAATTCATGAGCGCGTTTATCTTTACTGATGTAGTAAGTAAATATTAAAAAACCTATGCAGTATGATAATGATGATGCAATACCAGCTCCTGTAAGCCCTAATGGAGGCATACCAAAATTACCAAATATAAAAATATAATTTAACAAGGCATTTAAAGCTGTAATTAGTGTAACTAGAAGTAGTGGGATAAAAGTTTTTTCAAGAGCTGCCAGAAAGTTTCTCAATATCATAGTAGCCAATGCAAATGGTAGTCCAAAAGCAAGTACAAAAACATACTTCCCAGCTTTCGCTGATACGACTTCATCTTGGCCTAAAAAAATCAATATATTTTCAGTAAATGAAATAATGAAAATAAAAATTGGCATTAGTAAAAAAATAACCCAAATAGCCATGCGAACATAATATCGAGTTTTTTGAATATTATTCTTATTTTTACCAAGAGTTTGCGATATTAGAGGGGTAACTGCCATAACTGGACCCGAAAATAGCATCCAAAAGCCAAAATATATTACCAACCCAAGACCCGCCGCAGCTAAGTCTTCGGGACTTATTCGCCCAATCATTATTGTATCTATGAAAAATATAAAAAATTGAATGAACTGCGCCAAGGCCATAGGAATTCCTATTCTTAGCAATAAAACCATCTCTTTTGACCAAGCTTTTGATACTTTTGTAGGTTGAATATTGTGCATGTCTTTTTTGTTCAACATTATTGACTCGGGTTCGATTTATGATGATAGAGATAGTAAAAATATCATTCAATGCGATGACAGATGCAAGGCACAAAATCAACAACAGTGATTTAGTTTTATATTTGAAGTTTATGTAATGGCTGGTGTTCTATTCATGGGGAAAATAAAATGCTTACACCAAAAAATGAAACACCCTTATCTCCACAGTTGCTTTCAAAAAATGAAATTATTAAATTTCTATTAGCACTGGGTTTCTTAGTTGGGGTATACCTTTTTGTAACTGGTTCAGGTATAGCTAATATTCCTAATTCATCCGGCAGGGTATTCTTAATTATTTCTGCTGTTGTAGGTGCTTACATGGCACTCAACATAGGTGCAAATGATGTTGCTAACAATATAGGGCCTGCAGTTGGTTCAGGTGCGCTAACATTATCAACTGCTATATTTCTCGCGTTCATATTTGAAAGCTCAGGTGCTCTAATTGCTGGCGGAGATGTGGTAAAAACAATCAAGAAAGGTATAATCGATCCCTCCTTGATCCCAGATGCCCAAACTTTTGTATGGGCTATGTTGGCTGCATTACTAGCAGCTGCTGTTTGGTTGAACATTGCAACAGCCTCTGGTGCTCCAGTATCAACAACACATTCAATAGTAGGAGGTGTTTTAGGTGCAGGAATAGCGGCAGGAGGATGGGCAATTGCGGATTGGGTAAAGGTTCAGCAAATTGTGGCTAGTTGGATTATATCCCCTGCTTTAGGGGGGCTAATTGCAGCTAGCTTTCTGTACATTATAAAAAAGACTATAATATATAAAGACGATATGATTTCAGCAGGTAAAACGCGAATTCCATTCCTTTTAGGAATTATGGCTTGGTCATTTACT
>Ga0206129_10002543_pt1 | contig 22499 bp, 17 predicted proteins | sample Helgoland_Spring_8_FD_148616 | JGI IMG/M metagenome (GOLD analysis project Ga0206129, IMG submission 148616) | Pelagic subsurface seawater microbial communities from Kabeltonne, Helgoland, North Sea - Helgoland_Spring_Bloom_20160502_2 | ecosystem: Environmental > Aquatic > Marine > Epipelagic ...
ATGCGCAGGGTACCCGATATTTCTAAAATAAAAAGCTTTTTCAACTATCAGCCACAACATCACCTAGAAGATGGATTAGTTGAAACCATTGAATGGCAAAAAACAGTTTCGGATAAATGACACATTGTTATGTAATTCCCATGTACAATGAGGCTGGAAACCTCGAGCTACTTTTTGAACGGCTTTCTACTAATACTTTAGTTGATGATAACTTTTTCCTTTTTGTTGATGATCATTCATCTGACAATAGTGTTGAGATGATTCATTCATTGTTTAAAGGTTACGATTACCATATTATAGAAAAAGAAACGAATAAAGGCCCTGGTGATTCATTTGACCAAGGTTTTGAATATTTATTGAATAAATATTCAAAAGAAGAAAGCGTTCGAGTCATTACGATGGAAGCAGATAACACCAGTGATATAAACATTCTAAAAGACATGGTCGGAATTTCAAATCTAAACTACGACCTTGTATTGGCATCAATTTATGCCCAGGGTGGAGGATTTTTGCAAACATCCTTTTTCCGTAAATTTTTATCCTTTGGTGCTAATATGGTTTTTAGAGCAGTTTTCAACGTTAAAATTCTTACGCTTAGTTCCTTTTATCGAGTTTATGATATTACTTTACTTAGGCGTATAAAAAACAACAATGCCAAAATCATTGAAGAAGGTGGATTCATTTGCATGTTAGAAATTTTGTTGAAAGCAATTGATCAAGATGCTACGTGTATAGAAGTGCCCATGGTTTTAGACTCTCAGATCAGAGAAGGAAAATCAAAAATGAAAATTTGGGAAAACTCGATAGGTTATTTGAAATTTCTATTGAGCTATAAAGCTTCGAAGCAACATTAAAAGCAAAAGGTATTTCTAGTTTTGTTGTAAAATGGTATAATTACACATATCAATACATCGACGCTTCATTATTATAAAACGTTATAAACTCACTAACTTTAATAGTTAAAAAGGAAACAGCTTTATATGCTTTACACAATTTAATTAAAAGTAGGATAAATGATTAAGGTAAAAATAGACATCGATAATAGTTGTTTCTTGGATAAATTGGAGATTCAATATATTTTTGAAACGCTTTGTATTTCAATTGGAATACCATGGTGCTTTCTTGCTAAGGAGGATTATTCTCCATGCGACGTATACTATGGAATAAAGGAAGGATACAATGCTTCTATTTTTATAAAAGCAGCTAAAGCTCCAAAAAAAAATGCGGAAATAATTGAATATGAAGGATTGCATTTTATTGAGAACAAAAATTATTCAAAAGAAAAACCATACGAGACTTTTGATGGAGAAATTATATTCAACAATGACATTATTTACAATGCGTTCTATTTATTAACTGGAGAAGATGAGTCGAACATAGAAAGAAACAAATGGGACCAGCATAACATTGTGCAGTCTATTTTATATGAAAAGTCACTGCACAAACCAATTGTCAATGAATATGGTATTTTTATTAAGAATTACTTTATCGATCAATTTGAATTCATAGCTAATTGGCCAAATGGAAAAAAAGCTGCACTTATGCTTTCTCATGATGTTGATTATCCTGAAATAATAAAACCAATCGAGGTTCTAAGATACTTATTTAGTAATAGGCTTAAATCCAAAGCAATTACCATATGGAACATCCTTATTGGGAAAGAAAGCTTTTGGCTATTTGACAAATACATGGCATTAGAAGAATCATATGGGGCCAAGTCAGCTTTTTATTTTTCATCCTTTAAAGGTAATCTCTTAAGGTTTTTCATGAAAGCACCTGACCCTTTTTATAGTATTAAAAAGCAAAAATATAAGTCGTTAGTAAAAGTAATGAAGGAAAGAAATTTTGAAGTTGGCCTTCATAGTAGTTACTTGGCCTACTTATCAGCAGAACAATTTAAAAGTGAAGTAACTAGTTTAAAAAAGACTTTTAAATTAAAAGAATTAGGACATAGACATCATTATTGGCATACAAACCCGGAAGATCCCTCTGAGACCTGTTTCATCCATCAAGAAGCTGGATTGGCTTATGACTCCTCAATGTCGTTTGAACAGCACTCTGGATTTAGATACAGCATTTGTACTCCTTTTCATCTCTGGAATAAAAAGAAACATGAACCCTTGAATATTATTCAACTTCCCCCAACTTTAATGGATGATCATCTATTTGGTTATAAGCACCTCTCTTCATTTTCCCATTATGAAGAAAACATAGATAGCCTACTGCAAGCAGTTATAGCCAATAATGGAATTTTTGTTGCCGATTTTCATGTACGAGTTTTGAACCAAACCTTTTTTCCTAATTGGGGTGTTGCCTATGAATACCTGCTTAAAAGAGTTCAAAAAATTGATCAATTCTACATCGAAACCCCACTGAATATTCAAAAATTCTGCTTAAACAGGGAACTATTGATTCGTAATAAAAGTAGAAATGAAGATTGTAGTACTAACAAATAACAACAGCTTATTTGGGAAAAAACTCATTCAACAAATTGAGCAAAATAACATCCCTCTTGAAGGGGTCGTTATATTAAATCAGCCAATTTCTTACCATCTTACATTATTAAGATACGTTGTGAAAAGAGTTGGTTTTATACAAGCAATGTTACTTGCAATAATGTCAGTTATAAAAGGCTTTTTGTTAACTACTGAAAATATTTCTTACTCGGACTTCTCTTCAAGATTGTACTATTCAAATGGCACTAATAATAATGATACTGAGGATTTATTAAAAAAACTAAAACCTGATATTCTAGTTCTTGGACAAACTGGAATAATTAGAAATAATATTATAAAAACAGCTTCTATTGGTGTTATTAATTCTCATCCTGGGGTACTTCCAGAGTATCGAGGAATTGACTGCCTGAAATGGGCGATATTGAACAATGATTCTTCTAAAATTGGGTGCACAGTACATTGGGTTAATTCAGGAGTTGATACAGGCCATATAATTACTAAAAGTTTATTTCAAATCGACCCAAAATTGTCTCTTGAAAATCTGGAATGGAATCTTTATTTATTGTGTATTTCTAAATTGGTATCCACGTTGAAGAATTTTCAATCTGGCATTTATCAGGAGGGTGAAAAACAGTTTGCAAATGCAGGAAAACAGTATTACAAGATGTCGATTTTCAATGAAATGAAAGTAAGAAATAAAATAAAACGATCGCACAATGAACCTTCTTAGTCCTACAAAATTATTGTTTTGGGATGGTCTGTTCCTAATGTTAATTGGTTTTGGTCAGGCTATTAATTCAATCATTGGCTACCAATTTGGTATTGGAGGTTACAAAATTCTCCATGTAAATAGATTCGCCGCTCTTGGTTTTTTCGAAATGAATTTTTTACTTGGACTATTTGGGTTGTTGATTTTAAGTACCTCCAAAACAGCTAAATATCACTTATCATTATTGGGGATTAGTTCAATAATTCATGCTTTTATTTCGTTCAGCAATATCTTTTTCTGGAGCGATGTATTTATTATAAATAATGCAACTCTAACTGGCAGTATATCGATTATTGTTCATTTATGCATAAGTATGCTTTCAAGTTTTTTAATCGTTAAGTATTATTTATCGAAACGGGTTTGAGCATTACAAGACAAACCATCTTTTCATTTTTTAATTAATCGTATTAATAACTTAGGTTAAGCTAAATAATAATAAAGTCCCAAATTTAGAAAATGGACAAAAAAGAACACGATTAAGATAACAATTCAGGATGTGTAGCCATTTTTATAGTTTTGAATGTTTACAACAATCCTGAAAGTTCTATACTTCAGAAGAATAAACTTGAATTCTTAGTCAAAAGAGCCAGTTAGTTTCACAATTAACAGTTTCACTTTTCCATCTTATATATAGTGTAATTCGCGTTTTTAATAAAAGGAAAGTACCCCAAATTAGCACTTAAATCTTCAAAGCTGGAACTTAATACGTAATTTACATTTAACTTATTGTGAAATTCATATTTTTCTTCTATGCTACAGTTTCCTAGACACACATTACATGTATAGATAATCGGTATACCTTGATTATTTACAACTGGAAGAATATGGCCATAAAATTCCTTTACGCCCAATGTAGAATAATCCAATAAGACTATGAGTGGTCCTGAAATCTCGGGTAATGATTCAATCGATTGAGGCACGTCTTTGGAATAAACCTCTAACTTTTGACCACTTTTAATGTGATTATAAACAGATCGGTTCGAAATAGAAAGAGCAAAAAGTCCTCCAGCGATAAAACACAAAATAATGATTTGTTTCACTTTAGAACTGGCTTGGATTGAAATTCCGAATAAGAGCGCCGGTAATGCTACGTTAAATTGTTTTAGAAAAAAAACCGGTAGTGTAGTATAAAAACAAGTCAAAGTCGCAATAGTCAGTAACGGAATTAACGTAAGAGCAATAGTAAATTTTGAACGGTTTATCCAAGCGAAATAAGAAAGAGAAAGTGTTCCGAAAACTAATAATATACTAAACCCATTTGGAGACCTAAATATTGTTAGCACATTACTGCCAGAATTATAAAGAATATTGTACAACCACTGGGTTACACCATACTCCCCTGCTTCAGATAACACCTTGACCCCTCTAGCGAAAAAGGGAGCTGTAAGATACTTTAAAAATAAGAATGATAGCCCCAAAACACCCATTGAACTTGGGATTAAGAAATGCCAATTCTTTTTTGAAATCAAAGGGATCAAACCAACCACCCAAAAAACGAATGTAAGCCGGATGGGAATTTGAAATATTATGGCGATTAAAAAGAGAGGCCATTTTGATGGATTTAAATAAACCCAGCGCAGAAAAAAAACATTTACTACTGATAACCCTAGAATAAGTATTTCAGGATAATAGGAAAATGGATAAACTAAAAATGAATAGGATGATAATAATAACAGCAGAAATGAACTCTCTTTAGGTGTTGACAATTTCCAAACTAATGCTACCAACAAAAGAGCTATAAAAATATTCAATGTTAAAATTCCAAATTCAGAACCAACTACAATTAGTGTGAAACCATATACTATATGCCAAATGGGGCCATACCAATTGTAGCCACCAATAGCTGAAATGTTTTCAGCAATGACTCCATTTGCAAAAGTTTGTTGCGTTTCAGCAAACAACCTTGCAGATTGAATGTAAATCCCCTCATCTGTACTTGTCATGGCGTAAGAATCAGAAAACAAAACACGAAGGCATAGTGACAAAAACAAAAATAAAAATGTACCAATAAGTAATTTTCTTTGAAGAGCTTTGTCTTTTAGTTCCAGTAACCCCATTTAAAATTTAATTTTTAAAAACGAAAATATTTTATTCAAGAATGCATAAGATTTGAGAACAACTTCTCCTTAAATTATTCAATTTATAGGAAAACTCAGAAGTTCATTTACTTATACTTTTGTAATTAAAGATAATCTTCACGCAAAGAGATTAGATTTAGAATAAATTTAAAAAGCTATACAACAAAAATATAAGAGCATTGACCTAAAGGAATGTAATTAAATGAGAAAGTTATCATTGACTTCTTAGGTTAAATTGTAAAATTGAACTCTTAATTATTTCGTAAGCTAGATTAAAATACCTAGTCATCTTAATTAAGGTGAATTGCACTTGAATAAAAAACACAGAATGACATACAAAAAACCCATAATAATTGCGGAAATAGGCTGCAATCACAAAGGCGATATTAATATAGCGAAAGAACTTATGAAACTCGCTAAAGATGCTGGAGCAGATATTGCAAAATTTCAGAAGAGAAACAATCCCGAACTACTTACAGAAGAGCAATACAACGCTCCCCATCCAAATATTCAAAATTCTTATGGTGATACATACGGAGCCCACAGAGAGTTTCTCGAATTTGACATTGAACAACATAAAGCACTTATAGATTACGGTCATGAAATTGGAATTGAATGGTCTACTTCTGTTTGGGATGTAACTTCTGCGAAAGAAATGATTGGTTTAAAGCCATCTTTTTTAAAGGTTCCTTCAGCATGTAACAATAATTTTGATTTACTTAGAATACTGCGGGACGAATATGAAGGTGAGGTTCATTTATCCTTTGGAATGACAACTAAGTCAGAGGAAGAAGAAATCGTTAGCTTTTTTGAAGAAAAAGAAGGAAGAGCAAAAGAAGGCTTAATCGTGTACTCCTGCACTTCGGGCTACCCAGTGCCGTTCAAGGATGTTTGTCTTTTGGAAATATCAAGAATTAGAGAATCCTTCAATAACCGGGTGCACGGAATAGGTTTCTCTGGTCACCATTTGGGAATAGCCATAGACAATGCAGCTTATGCCTTGGGTGGAATGTGGATTGAAAGACATTTCACTAAGGATAGGACTTGGAAAGGGACAGATCATGCTGCATCATTAGAGTTCCCTGGCTTACAAAAACTGTGTAGAGATTTAAATGCTACGTATCAATCCCTTTCTTACAAGAAAGAAGATATATTGGATATTGAAAAAGTGCAAAGAGAAAAACTTAAAAACCGAAAGTAATCTTGGACTATACTGCATTTATTCCTGTACGAGGCGGAAGCAAGTCTATACCACTTAAAAACATTAAACTTTTTTGTGGTAAACCACTTATTTACTGGACAATTTCTGCTGCGCATGAAATTGAAAACATCAAAAGTATAGTAATCGCAACAGACTCCTCAGAAATTGAAAATGTTGTAAAGAGTTTTAATTTTCCTAAGGTTAAAATATATCATAGAAAAGAAGAAAACGCACAAGACACTTCATCTACCGAATCTGTAATGCTTGAATACCTTGAAGGTGCAACTCAAGAAAACGAAGGATTCATACTTATACAAGCAACCTCACCCCTGTTGGTATCGGATGATTTAAGAAATGGGTTGAAGATCCATCAGAAAAAAGACTCCGTACTCTCCTGTGTTAATGAAAAACGTTTTTTTTGGAATACCGATGGAACTTCTAAAAATTACGATTATTTAAATCGACCCAGAAGGCAAGATTTCGAAGGTGACCTGATGGAAAATGGCGCATTCTACATCAATTCAGTTGCAAAAATCCTAGAAGGTGAAAATAGATTGTCTGGAGATATCGGAATTTCTGTCATGGCAAACTATACGGCCGTAGAAATTGATGAGCCCGATGATTGGTTGATTGCAGAAAATTTAATGCAACGACATATTCTTAAAAACAAAAGCAAAAAAGAAATAAAACTCTTCCTTACCGACGTTGATGGGGTATTGACTGATGCAGGAATGTACTATTCAGAATATGGAGACGAGTTTAAAAAGTTCAACACTCATGATGGAATGGCGTTTCAATTGTTGCGCGAAAAAGGTATAAAAACAGGAATAATTACTTCGGAAAACACTAAGTTGGTGGAGCGTAGAGCTAAAAAATTGAAGGTGGACTTTTTGATTCAAGGAAAAAGAGATGGCGGAAAATTGGAATCAGCTTTGGAGATTGCTAACAAACTAAATATTGGACTCGATCAAGTTGCGTATATCGGCGATGATATTAATTGTAAACAACTGTTAGAATCAGTGGGTTTTGCCGCTTGTCCTTTAAATGCGACGCCAAAAATAAAACGAATTCATAATATAAAGCAGTTACTAACTAAAGGTGGAGAAGGTGCTGTAAGAGAATGGGTTGAATACCTTTTTCATTAAAGGTAATTATTTTTTTTTTTTAATACCCCCATCGTAATTACCAAGTATATATCGGTTTATGAAGTTTCATAAACCAGTACTATTTACTATTCCAAAGCAAATTCTTGAGCTTGGTTTAAATCAGGAATAGTATTATTGCTATAGAAGAGAAGATGTATTTTGAAAGGAAAATTATATTTCGAAAACTTAGATAGCTTACGAGCAATTGCAGCCCTTGCAGTTGTTTTCTTTCATTTGCACGAATGGTTACCAAAACCAGAAAACGATATTCTATACAATGCGATTCGCATATTATCATTTAACTCTCGTGGCGGTGAGTTAGGGGTTCATTTCTTCTTTATTTTGAGTGGTTTTTTAATCACTTATATAATTTTCTCTGAAAAAAAACTCACCCAACAATTTAATTTACTTCGATTTTATTTAAGAAGGACATTAAGAATTTGGCCTTTATACTTTCTTACTTTAATAGTTGGGTTTATTATTATTCCAAACTTTATTGAAAATGAACACCAAAATTCAAGTGCGCTTTTCTATTCTATTTTCTTGGCCAATTTCGATAATATAAATCAAGCTGTAAATAATGCCACTTTAGGAGTTCAGTGGAGTGTGGCAATAGAAGAGCAATTTTATCTGGCATGGCCACTCCTTCTTTATTTACCCAAAAATATTTTCCTTTTTTTAGTCTTAATATTAATTGGTTGCTCCGAATACTTCTATTTCATTCAAGAATCTTGGGAGCTAAGATATTTACACACATTTAGCAATTGTCGATTTTTATTCTTTGGCGGATTGTTAGCGTATTTTTCCTTTTTCTTTAGGACCAAAGTAACTCACTTATTAAATTTAATTCCAAAGCTCTTAACCATACTGATATATATAATCTCAGTTTTCATATTGTACTTTCAGTATGATCTTGGAATAAAATTCCCGTTGTCAAAACCGCTTCTGCATTTCATTTCAATATTGTTTTTTGGGTTTGTAATTCTAGATCAGACTTTTTCTTCCTCCACTCCATTTAGATTTGGAAGAATCAAAATTTTAGACAACTTGGGTAAGGTAAGTTATGGGTTATATCTTTTGCATATGATTATCATTTATCCTTTATCATTTATTACTACATCAAATATCTTCAGTTATTTATTCACCTATATAGGTGCAATCCTTTTAACTATTGTTTTTGCTAAAATCATATTTAAGTATTTTGAATCTCCGTTTTTAAATATCAAAAAGAAGTTTAGCGTAATTCATAAAGAATAATACCAATTAATTTAATGTATAATTGAACGCTCATTGGTAATGAAAGAACGATTAGTGAGTAGTTTTAATTCTATACGCATTGTACAGAATAAACAACAAAATGTTGGTCTATGAAAGATATTAATTGCCCTGTTTGTAATTCTCGCCAAACTAACCGACAGATAAAGTGGTTAGGTGGATATAATGTACATAAATGCAACGACTGCAATCTTATCTTTAGTAACCCTTTGCCAAAAGAAACTGATTTAGTTGACTTTTATCAGGGTTTTCAGTATAGAATTCCAGACAAAAACAAAACAAATAAACTCATTGAAAACAAAAAAAAAGAACTCTCTGAGCTACTTGGAAAATCAAACATAAAAATCACAAACATTCTTGATTACGGTGGAGGAACTGGAGTCACTTATCAAGCATTAAAAGAAATGGGCTACAATGTCTATTTCCACGATTTAGATCAAACAGCGGTTGATTTTGTAAAACAGGAATTTTCTTTAGAAGATTCACACATAATTCATGATGTTACAACATGTGCTATCAAATTTGATTGCATACTCTCTGATAATGTAATTGAACATGTAATTGACCCAAAAGGATTTATAAGTGATTTACATTCTGCGTTGACACCTGGTGGGATGTTGGTTCTCAAAACACCAAATGCCTCTAATACCGAAGTGTACTTTTTCCTCAAAATTGCAGCCTCCTATTATTCCTTAACAAGACAAAACAACAGTTTCTTCCTGTCAATTAAGGCTTTATTAGTAGATCGATTCTGGAACTGTGATCCTCCTCGCCACATTTGGTCATTTTCAAAAAAGAATTATTCCCTACTAGCACAAAATGCCGGAGTAAGTATACCAAATATCAAAATTGGTTATTACAGTGCATCAGTTTTCGAATATTCTTTTTTAACCAATAAATATCTATTGACTCCAGGAACAATAAAAGGAGTCGTACTCAGGGTAATCACCTTTCCCATTGCAATACTTGAGTTGCTGTTAAAAATAATTCAATATAGTTTGAGAAATATAGGTTTGATATCGAGACAAGGAATTACAATGTATTTATATCGATAGGTAAGGTTAATTTCAGTTAGTATTTAAACTTACTTTTTAGCTTAAGTATTTTAATTTCAAACAATTCCCACGATAAAATACTTACTATAATAGTCAACGCAATCTTTGAAATAAATATTAACAAATGCATTTCTTTGATAGATTCTGGCAAGAATAATAAGATACCTGATAATGGTATAATCACAAGTAAATGATATATGTATAAACCATAACTAATTCTTCCTAAATAGATAACAACTCTAAGTTCTAATAAAGTTGAAATGACTCTATTTTTAAATCCAATAATGAACTTTGAAACCAATACGAAAATGAAAAAAACCTTAATCAGTAAATGAACCTCATAAGAGAACCGCACTCCCGTTAATATAAAAATAACCACAACTGCGGTAGAAGGAATAAAAACCCAATTTATATTTTTTGTCAAGAATGTTTTTACAGAGCTAAATCTAGCCCAAATAACACCTAAGGCGGCTCCGCTTCCTAAATAGGACAAACAACCAACAGTTCTTGCCGTTACAAAATGATCTTCGATAAGTATGCTTGCAGAGCAGCCAATTAAAAAAAGAACAATTGATGCCGCTAACTGGTAGTTGGCTTTTTTCGAAAGTGTGAGTAAAAAAGGCCAGAATAAATAAAATTGCTCTTCCACAGCAAGGCTCCAGAAATGTGGTGCTAAAGACCCCGAAAAAGATCCTTGAATTGCCTGCTTAATATTAGTTATATAAAGCAAATCATAAATAAACCAATCCCGATAACTATCCACATTTACTATAAAAAGGAAAAATATAGTAGCATAATAAATTGGGAAAATTCGAATAACCCTTCTAAAATAAAACGATTGCAACAGTGCTTTTTTTGTTTTATTAAAACTAAAATTCAAGCTTAGGATATTACTTATTAAAAAACCACTTATAGAAAAGAACAGTGGCACTCCAGGCACATATGAGTAGATACTTCTTAAAAACTCAAAATGCGGGAGTTGCTCAGGGTACAAATGATAAATTATTACACTAAAAACTGCGTAAAACCTCAGAGCATCTATTTGTTTATAATACTTTTTCAATTATTCTTTGACCAAATTATTAATAACATTATTATAAAACCGACCAGCTTTTGATAACCTGTACTTTGAATCTATTAATTCAAACAACTTGCTTCCTGAAGATTCCAATAAAGTATTGCTTGAAACTAAGCTCAATAATTGAGAATAAAATTCATCGTCTGAGTTAAAGAACAATATCTCATCATTTGAAAATATTTCTTTAATGGTCTTATTTCTTGGTGCAATACTAGCAATTCCGTAGCTCCCATATTCGAATACTTTCGTTGGAATATTGTACCATTGACTTCCCGGATACACTCCTATATCTATTCTAGTCATTTGTGTTGCCAACTCTGTTTCTATTAGAAAACCAGTAAATACAATACAGTCAGCATATGCAGATTTTTCCACTTTGGATTTTATCCTATCATATTCCATCCCCTTTCCAACAAGCAATAATTGAACATTAAAATTCAGTTTCCGAAGTTTAAAAAATGAATCAATCAATAAATCCAGATTATGCCACACAGAGAAACTACCAACATAACCAATTACTATAGGAACACCTTCTTTTCTCTTTGGTTTTTTTATGTACTTAAGTTTCGAATAATCTAACGTTTGATATATTGAGAAAACTTGCTGATCTACATCCATTTTACGCTTTAAATAATCCCGCACAAAACTTGAGTATACAATTACTTTATCCGCTTTTCTAATTGTATGAGCTTCTTTAGCTTCAATTTGTTTCTTTAATGGCACTTCATTTTTATGAAACACTTTATATTCTTCAGCCGATGGTGCATCAAAATATACTAATAAGGGTACATTGTGTTTTTCTTTTAGTCGAACCCCCAAATCAGACCCCAGTCTGGATAACTCAAATATTAAGTCCGGTTTAGGGTTCAATTCAATTTTAGAATATAGCTTATTCAAGTTTACGAGCTTAAGCCCAACTCTAAGGTATTCTTTAATCGTTTTTGGGATGAACTTTGAAAAAGGATGTGGTTTGGATAAATTCAAATTCGAATCATGCTTGTTGGAAATAGCTAATAATTCATCAATATGATATTGATTAACATAAATATCAAAATGACTGCTTAGCTCCTTCAATATTGACCTAAGTATAGAATCTAATGCCCCTGTTTGATTATTAAAATCGTAATTAGAGTCTCCCCAAATAAACTGAATGCGCTTTTTCACTGTTGTTCTTCAAGTTTATTTCTAATAAAATCTGCAAGCTTTTGTACCCAAAAACCACGGAATAGGCTTTCATCTATTTTCGATTGGATTAATGGCCTTGTTAGAAACATCTCAAACTGCTCCTTAAACGACAAAGATTTATTAAATATCAGCAAATTTTTATTTCGATTAAAAAATTCTAATAATTCATTTTGCGGTTCTGGCCCTACTAAAACCTTATTCCCGCTTGCCAAATATTCATAAGTTTTACCTGACCACCCCGTATATCTTCCCTTCCAAATTGGAAGAATTAAACCATCAGATTTTTTCATTAAAAACGAAGAAGTTTTATGAGATACCCTTCCAAGGCTAAATACGTCAGCTTGTTCTGTGAATGAAGAATCATGATCGGCCAGTCCTAAAAAAATAAAAGCTACGTATTTATCTTGTTTTGAATTGGTCTCTCTAAGTCCTTGCAAAAAATATCCTATGTCTTGTCCGCTATAAATTGATCCAGTGTGGAGAAAAACGAATCTATATGTGCTCTTAATTGCGTTAAACTGTTCAATTATTGAATCGTCTCTTTCATCTGGAGCAGGAGCCTTGAAATAATCTTCAGAAATACCATTATGAACAATTAGATTCTTCTCTTTTATAGTACCTGTTTTTAACTCAAAATATCGTTTCATGCCATCTGAAATAAACAGCCAAGCATCAACAGATTTTCTGATATGTTGAATCACAATTTTTTTCATTTGCAAGTGAAATACTCCATCCGATTCATTTATATATAAATCCCTAAAATCAACCAAAACTTTAACTTCTGGAAACTGCTTACGAATCATTCGAGCAAGTTTTAGAACTATTGGAGGGCCATAAGACAAAATAATGTGGTCAATTTTAGACTTTGAGTGGATAGAACTAAATTTTTCAAACGCATTATCTGCCCAAATTGAATGGTATGGATCTATTTCATAATACGCGTATATCCCTCCTAAGGGAAATGGCAATTTTTTTATCCTTCTTTCAAGGGTTACACTTTTTTCAAAATCTAACAAATGATAGTTTAACGGTGAAAGTTCATGCGTCTCACTAAACTCAGAATTTGGAATACACGTGACATTAGAGATAGCACCATTTCGCAATTCTGTTGAATAATACCTAGATATAACATGGACATTAAAACCATCTTTTAAAAGATAATTCCTAAACCCTTCAATGCGTTGAGATGCAATGTTGTTTAACAAAGGATTATAGAGCGAAAAGATTACAATATTTGAATTCTTCATAACACAGTAATATTAGATCTCGTCTATAAATAATCCATTTTCGATGCTATAAAAATTCACAGCTATTTGTTTAATGATTTCATCTTTCGATAGCTCTCCTATGTGCTTCTTTAAAACTCTGATAAATTTTTGACAAAGAGGAGAGTTATATACGTTTTCCCACGTCTTTATATCTAAGTAGTCTTCATTCTCTTTGTAGAAGTATGATTGATAACATACATCATAAAACAAATTCCTGGAATATCCTCCCCAATCAATAATTATGGGCTTTCTTGATCCTCCAATTACATTAAAGTGCTGAAAATCTCCGTGAACCTGTGTTAAGAGCTCTACAACTCCACTATTGTTAATACAAAGACCATTTTCATGTAATATTTTCATCAAAGCTTTTTCGTGGATTTGTAAGGCTTCGTGCTCTTTCCATTGAATACAGAAAACTCCAATATGGAAATAATAATTTACCAAAGGTTGCACAAGCTTTAACCTCAAATGTTTCCATTGAGCAAAGGTTATTGGTGAGCGATTATTGTATAGTTCTGTTGTGAAAAAGGCTAAACCCAAACTTTCCAAATTGTTAAGTCCAAATACTTGAGGTGTTAACGTTGCATCAAAGTGGTCTGTAGCTGTTTTTAAGGCGTTATAATGCTGATTGCTTACTTTGGATAGGTTAGAATTTCCCTTAGCCAATAAATCGTAAATTTTGAACACTTTATTTGAACCAAAATCAATAACGATCCAAACTCTTCCTTTATCAAAGTGTAGCGTTTTATGTGAAAAATTTAGTTTGCTGAACTTAAATTCAAAGTGCACTAACGCCTTTAACAGTACTTTGAGTCCAAAATAGTTAAAGGCATTAAAAAATCCTGAAATACTTAGTGGCACCCAACAATTAAGCTTTTTAAGAAATACGAAACGTTGCGCAACTCTTGCAATAATAGCTTGGTCGTTTAACTGATATATTCTAGCAGTAAAACTCACAACTAAAGACCTATGTTTTTATTTACCGCTTGCTTAAGTGATTGGGATATTGACTTATTCTTTTTCCAAAATAAATAATGAATGAGAATTACTTTAACTTTTACTGTTGGAACCTTTGCCATTTTGGCCAATGCAATTCTATGATGCCCTGATTGAAGTTGAATGATATTTCCAGACCGAGATATTCCAACGCAAATATCACTTTCTTCTGCACCTAATTCGGAACTACTTTTGTAGCCGTTTTCTCTCATATCGCGATAAATATGAATTAAACCCTTAAAGTAATCATCAATTTTCTCCATAGAGTCTAAAGGTTTACCATGCCTTAAAATAGGTTTTCCTTCATTTAATGCTTGAATATACTGATTATACGAATGACAATTAGTCAAATTGTCGATAGAATTTATTACATCTACCACCCTTTTGCAACGCTCTATAGACATAATATCAAAAACCTTCTCATCCCAATTACTATTACAAAGAAATGATGGGTTCTTTTTTATAAAAGCATGATCTGCATGAGAAATTATTGATTCTGGCGCGACTTCAATGGTTAACTCATTTTGGTAAACTCGATTAACCAAGCCAAACGGAATTCGAACCACGTTGGCTTTCAATAAAATATCAAACCTCTGTAATAGCGCAAGCACTGCTTTATAAATCATCCCAAAATTTATTCACTAATACTAACCTTTAGCGGTCAATTCATAATAGTTGTATTCCCCAACTACGCGTCCTTCTTCGAATTTTAATATTCGATCACATTCCTTAAGCGTGGTTATTCTATGAGCAATAATCACAATAGTTATTTCTTTACTCAAATGTTCAATGGCAGTATTTATTTCCTTCTCCGTTTCTGAATCAAGTGCACTAGTTGCTTCGTCAAAAACCAAAACTTCTGCTCCTTGGTATAAGGCTCTAGCAATTGCAACTCGCTGCCGTTGCCCGCCAGAAAGTGCACTTCCATTTTCACCTACATAAGAATTTAATTTATCTGGTAAGGAATTAATAAACTCATATAAAGAAGCGGAGTGGATTGCCTGTCTTAAAAGCTCCTCATTAACCGAGTTGGTTCCCAGGGTAATATTATTTAATAATGAATCATTCATCAAAAAGGCATCTTGCTTTACATATCCAACTTTTTTATACCAAGATTTCATGTTATCCTGCGAAAGAATTTGATCATCAATTCTAATTGAACCTTGAATTGGTCTGTACAAACCGAGAAGTAAATTTGCAAAAGTTGTTTTTCCCGAACCAGAAGAACCGATTACTCCTATTCGTTCACCCTTTAAAATTTCTATATCTATTCCGTCTAGTATTTTAGCTTTTGAATTTTGGAATTTAAAATCAAGTTTATCAAATTTAATTTTCTCTTTAAATGAAATGTTGTTTTCATCGCTTTCTTTAAACGAATGAATGTCTGAATGCAGATCTAAATTTACAATGGTATATTGGTACTTTTTTAAGGAAATAAATGAGGCTATCATTCTATTCAAAGACGGCATAAGTCTATAAGCTGCGCCTGCAAAAACCGCTATAATAGATAGTAATTCAGAAAATTCGAGATTAGTAAATATTCCAAATCCAAAAATAAAAACTACCCCAAAAACTGCGATTAACTCTGTCACTTTAGGGGTCATGTAGGTAAACAATGTTGAAAGTCCGTTTAAAGATTGAATCTCTTTCTGCCGATCTATGAACTTTTCGCGGAAAAAATTCAATTTATCGTATAACTTCAATTCAACGAAACCTTTAAACGAATCATTAATATTATTGATGTTTTCTGGAACCAATTCATCAATTCGAAATCCGATGTGCTGCGATTTTTTTCGAATTGAGCGGTAAAACAAAATTGTTAAAGGTCCAATAAGAACGCATAAAATCAAAAACAAAGAGGGTTTAATAAAGGCTACCCCAATTGTGATAATAACAAAAGCAATGGTTTCAGATAATAAATTAAAAAGAGGCGTTACAATTGTTGTAATATAAGTGAAAGGGGTGTTGTTTACGTAATTAATAATCTTTCCAGAACCAATGGTAGTGTGATTGTAATAATCCAAATTCGCATATTTCAGATATTGCTTATTTGCAATTACGACAGATAAGTCTACTGTAAACTTTACCTGAAACCTATTTACTAATACGCCATAAATATTTTTGAATAAAAAGAAGAAAAAAATCGAAGTAATCATTGCAATGAAAAATGAACGATTACTTGAACACTCTAAAGAGGTGTATACCAAATTAAAATATTCATTTTCGGAAATAATCTCAGGTGAAGAAAGTGATAATATTAGTGGCACAAATGAAGCTAATCCAAGAATGTCTAGAAACGCAGAAATCAGAAACAAGAACATTAAAATAATAAACCGAACCTTAAAAGATTGTGGCCAATGAGCTTTAATGCTGGAAAGAATTCCTTTTAAGATACTATTATCTTTTTCCAATCTATCTTCAATTAGTTAAATCACTTTTTATCGATTGAATTATAGCGTTTGGTTGAAACTCGCTAAAATATTCTTCGATTTCTTGGGCTTCTTCTTTGAATTCAAAATTATCTTTATTAAGCAGATAAGAAACACCTAATTCAACCATAGCGTTAATATGGCGTGCTTCGCTAATAGTATTAAGTGAATAGACCTTAATACCACCCAATGTTCGCGCTTCAAACAATGTTGTAGAATAGCCTGAAATAAATACCGAACTTCTCTTTAAATTTTCCATCAAAGAATGCTTTGCAATTATAACATTCGAACCCTTTAAAAGCATATTCAGTTCCTCTAGGTTTTCAAATGGATGTGGTTGAACTAATACTTGATGAGAACAATTATTAGATAATTGTTTTGCGTACTCTAACAACTCCAATGTGAGGTTCGTAGTCGGTTGATTTACCCGCGCTTGTGTAGCGATAAGGATCGTATTCTTTGTCTTATTATTTTGAAGGTTCTCCTTCAAGTTCTCATTTGATTTTCCTAGAACATAAATGTTATTCTCTTTGTATTCATTGCCTTTAATCAAACACTTTTTCCAAAAATCAGCGAATACAAAAATCCTATCTGCAAATAATGCATCTTTTTTAAGCTTTAAAATATCATCCGGTAAAAAGAAAAACGTTTTTGTGCTTGAAATAATTCCATGTTGAACTTCATTGACAACAATATTATGTTCTTTTAATGCCAATATTAAAGCTTCGTTATAATAATGATGACATAGAAAAGAGCTTTTGAGTGAATTATTTTTAAGCAGTAATCGAAAAAATGAAAGATCCTTTATAAAGAATATAAAGGCCAGCTTAATGTCGTTGTATTCTGTTTCTGTTAAGGTGCCAAGAGATTTTATTAATCTTAATATTTTAAAGACTGACCTAATTAAATTTAATAGTTCAAAGTTTGGTGTAACGCTTACATTAGAACGCAGCTTTTCAAGATTAAAAACATTTTGTTGTTCGACATTCCCAATTAGGTTATAATGTTTTACATTATTTGCACTTAAAAGATGGCTTATCTCACCCAGATGAACTGAAGAGATTTCATCGTTCTTTTGTTCAAATCTACCGTTATCAAATAATGCAATCTGATGACCAATCGAAGAGTAATGACGTGGTAATGGCTTAGAAAACAACCATTTTAATGCGATATAACAACTATAAGTAAACGCATTTTTATGATAGAATTTTAACCGGAACCTTGAAGAATACTTCAAATGATACCCTGTAAGGGCAACCTTGAACAAATTGAATCGTTTGTAATCGAAATGTTCTAAATATTTTATTTTTTCAAAAAATGAGGTCTTGGAGTCAACGAATTTCACTAGAAAAAATTAAAAGGTTAATTGGAGTAACTAACTTTCTGTCCTATTTTAATGTTGATCATCACTTTCGACATATCCGTAGCCGTATCCATAACCGTAGCCATAGCCGTAGCCGTAACCATAGCCGTATTTTTTACCATAATAAGCCAGTGTCTTCTTAATTACAATTCCATTAAGCAAAAGAACTTTATTTTCAATTTCTTGTTGATCCATAAAGCTATTTAGCTGCCGAATATTGCCTCGATTAGCATTCTTTTGATTAATTACGAAAATTGATATATCTGCTAGCTGCGATAGTACCAAAGCATCTGAGATTAAACTAACCGGAGGAGTATCTAAAATTACATAATCAAACCGCTTTTTACATTCTTCAATAAGTGAAAGCACTTTATTACTCATAACCAACTCACTGGCATTAGGGGGAATAGCTCCCGCAGTGATAACCGATAAATTTTCAATTTCAGATTTTTGAGTAATTTCATCAATGTTATTCAATCCCATGATAAAGTGACTTACCCCTGCAGTATTTGACAATCCAAGTGCTTTGTGAATTTTGGGCTTGTGTAAATCAAAATCAATAATTACACACTTTTTATTCGCAACACTTAAAATAGCAGCAAGATTAGAAGAACAGAACGTTTTTCCCTCACCTGGTAAAATAGATGTAACGAGTATAATATTTGATTCATCCTTATCCATTTTAGCAAACCAAAAGTTTAGATTTACCCTAAGCGTACGAAACCCTTCTGCTAATTGACTTTTAGAATCGAAAATTGATATTAAATACTCTTTTCCACTTGCATTTTTTTTGGTATTAATTATTCCACCTATAATATCAACATTAGTTAATTCCTTTAATTGCTTCACATTCTCAACTCTAGAATATAACAACCAGTGCAAGAATCCTAATAAAAATGCAATCCCAGCTCCAGCCAATGCAAACATTCCTTGAATTTTTTTCTTGTTAGGTGCAACAACCCCAAGAGAAATTGCCTTTTCTATTACCTTAGTATCCGCAATGATGCTCGCTTCTGCTATAATAGCTTCTGCTTTTCGCTGTAGCAAAAACGTATATAAATTCTCATGAATTTCTAACTTTCTTTTAATGTTTAACATCTCCCGCTGACTCTTAGGAATAGTTTTAACTTTCGATTCAAATTCCTTAACTTTTCCTTCAACTTCTTTTATATGTTCAAGAACTGCAATCTTTGTATTCAGAATATATTGCAATATTATTTTTCTTTGTCTATTCAATTGCTCATCGATACGCACAATCCTCTTACTCCCTTCGGTTGAAGTATACAATTGATTGTTCCGTTCTATTTGCATTTCATAGAACCCAGTAATGGATCGCGTTAAATAATCATCTCCTTCAAGTACATATAAAGAGCTTGGTACTACTATGTCATCTTCTGAGTTCAACATAAACTTTTCCAGAGAAATCAATGAAGTTAAATTCAATTTAAGTTGATACAACTTTGATTCATATTCAGTAAGCTTAGCAAAGTATTGTTCTTCTTCTTTGGAGAGGTTTAATATTTCTTTTGACTCTTTATAGATTTCTAATTCCTTTTCTATTACGTTCAAGACTTTTACTACATCAGAAATTTGTTTTTCAATAAAATTTTGGGTATTGAGATTTACCGCCCTTTTATTTTCCAAGGTATATTCAATATACGTCGAGGATAATGTATCTAAAAACATTACAGCTCTTCGAGGAATCTCATCCGTTACTTTTAATTGAAGAATACTTGTCCACTCCAAACTGCTAACACTCAACCCTGCCTTATATTTGTTTACTAGCCTATATCGAGGTTGAACTTTGAACTGATATTCAATTTGTTTCAATTCACTAACAAAATCTTTGCTCAACTTAACCTTTGGAAGGATAGAGAAATTAAAGCCTTGTTCCAAAATTAAATCGTTGAAACTGTACTCATTTCTAACCAAATTATCCCCTTCTCCATATGAAAGAGAATATTTATTCGTATCTATTATTTGAAATTTAAAGGTGTAGTTATGCGATGAATGTCCAAAATTTTCAGATTTTACTTCAAATGGAATATTGTCGAAGGTTTCTGTTGTTTTAATCCTTCCAACAATAAAATAAGAAACTTCATAGCTTAATTTATCGAGGGCAGCCTCTATAAGACTACTTGACTGTAATACTCTTATCTGGGATTCGGTTTTATCGTATGAACGATAAGAATTATTTACTCCTAATCCTTGAAGTAACCCTTTTTGATAATCATAAACATCGCCTGAATTTAATAACAATTGAGATTTTGCCGCATAAACTTCGGGCAATCTGTGGCTGTAAAAAAAACCAATCGCAAATAATAATGGTGGAAATATTAACAAATAAATGAAACTAGTCTTCAGAAGTGAGACTAACATTCTAAATTCATCCAAATCGCCAGAAGAGTTTGATTTTTTCAACTTCTTTTTGAGGCCAAATATAGGATTATAGAAATACAAAGAATTAACTTGTTATCATCTAAATATTGTAAAAGTTTTTTTTACAGAATAAAAGAATAGTAGTATTTTAGCTGCAATATATAAATGCACCAATTCTATACTATGAAAATTTTAAGAGCATCATTACTTATATTTTGTTTCTTCATTTTTGGACTTTCATCCTTGAGTTTGTTTTCCAAAACCACCCGATCTAATGCTGCCACCGGTAATTGGTCTTCCGCTGGAAGTTGGACAAATGGAGTGCCTATTTCTGGGGATTCAGCAATTATTGAAAGCGGTCATGCAATTACCGTTACCTCAAATGCTGCTTGCACTTATTTATTCTTAGTAGGTTCAAATTCAGGAACTAGTGAAATTATTGTAAACTCAGGACAAACTCTAACTGTTTCTGGACTTTTACAGTCCGTAACTACGGATGTCGGGCAGACCATAACTTTTGATATTGATGGTGCTTTAACTGGCACTAACATGATTGCTTTACTTCTTCAACGTGGTTTTGCTGGATATGGCACTTGGAAGGATAACTTTATAATAAATTTCAACGGAAGTGGAACCTTTACTTGTAGTAGATTTATGCCTTATGGTGAATTAACCATGACTATAAACAACACGGTAGATATCAACTGTAAACGATGGATACAGCGAGCTAATTTTTTAAGTACTGATTTAGACGTTAATAATCAAGGAAATATTACAGTTACAGAATCAGTGGAAATGATTGGTAATGGTGCTGCTGTGGATAACGAACTCAACAATGACCATGTTAATGGTAATATTGAATTTTCAAGTATTACTTATAGTGAAACTGGCAATGGCGGATTGCTCAATTGTGGCACAAACGGCACTATTACTTATAGCGCAGTCAGTAGTGTTTTCAGCCTCTCAAACATCACTTATAATGAAGTAGTTTTTTCTCAATCTGGGAGTATTTCGCTTAGTGGGGATCTAAGTACTAATGGAGACGTTACTATTGGTAATAGTTCAGCCCTAAGCTCTAACGGAAATGATATTGAAGTGGGCGGTGACTTAATCAATAATGGCACATTGAGTATGGGGGCTAGTGATGTGCTTTCTTTTAACGGCTCTTCCTCTCAATCTATTAATAGTTCTTCTATTTTAACATTACCAATTTTAGATATTTCAAATACATCAGGTGGTGTTAGTATCACTGGATCAAATATTGAGGTAACAAAACAAGTAACTTTTGCTGCAGCAGCGGTTACGGCATTCAATACCAATGGAAAGTTAGTATTAGCAGACAATGGTTCGGGAATGGCTAACCTTGGGAATTTAAATTCACATACTTTAAGTGGAAATGTTACTTGCGAATTCCGTACTCAAACACTTTCCAATATTGAATACAGAATGTTGACTGTCCCTGTAACTAATGTTCAACTAGGAGATATTGATTATGATGCAAGTACTTGCGATAGTTGTCTTTACAGTTATGGTTTTTCTGGTTCAAATAAACCTTCTGCTGGCTATTTTGCTTCTACTTATTCTTATAATAACGGAAGTGTTTCAAGTGACTTTAATGAAGGTTGGACTGCAGCAACAAACGTTTCAAATATTATCAGTCCACAAAATGGCTTAACTTGGTATATTGGACCAGGTAGAGGTTCAGGTTCAAGATCAGCATACAGTATAGACGTTACTGGTGCTCCTAATGTTGGACCATACACCATTAGTGCAGCAAATGGATCTACCATGACTTTTAGTGGTTCAGGGGCTAATTTCAATT
>Ga0206129_10002546_pt1 | contig 22468 bp, 26 predicted proteins | sample Helgoland_Spring_8_FD_148616 | JGI IMG/M metagenome (GOLD analysis project Ga0206129, IMG submission 148616) | Pelagic subsurface seawater microbial communities from Kabeltonne, Helgoland, North Sea - Helgoland_Spring_Bloom_20160502_2 | ecosystem: Environmental > Aquatic > Marine > Epipelagic ...
TTTTTGCTAGTAAAAGTGGTGCCCAGGGGCGGAATCGAACCACCGACACGAGGATTTTCAATCCACTGCTCTACCCCTGAGCTACCCGGGCACGGGTGACATTTTATGTCGGGGTGCGCGCGTTCTAGGATGGCTGGCGGGGCGTGTCCAGAGCTAACAGACCATTCAATGCAGTTTTTCGTCCGAACTGTTTTCGCCACTTTGCACAGCTTGAACCATTGCATCGAACAAGGCCTCCGCATCGCCGGGATCATTGGAGGCCAACGCGTAAGATCCGCTGAGCCATTTCGCCAAGTCTACATCTGCGCAGCGCTTGGAACAAAAGGGCTTATACGCGGCATCAACCGCTTTTTCGCAAATAGGACAGCTCATTTCAGCAACTCTGTAAGGGGGAGGCGCGCGCGTTTGCGTTGCAGCTCTACATGGCCAAGCGGGGTCCAGCCGACAAAGACCGTTTCTATGCTGTCATTTCGCAGCGCGGCTTTCAGCGCGCTTTCAAATCCGCGTCGGTCTTTCTTCGGCATTGGCGCAAGGTCCAATACAATCTGACCACCAAGGCCCCGCAAGCGCAATTCACGCGGCAAGCCTTTGGCAAGCGCAAAGTTAGCTTTCGTTCCAGCCGTCATCGAAGTGTCTTTGCCCGTGTTAACGTCTACGGCGACCAAGGCGCGGGTTGGTTCCACACAGGCAAACGCGCCGCCGCCCAATTCGAAACGAGGGCTTTCCAGCGCGTCCATCGCGTCCAGCACCGCGTGAGTTTCAAACCCACCATCGTCTGTCACGATCTCCGCTGGCTCTACCCAATCGCGCCATGCGAGTAGGTGGGGTTTATCCCCCTCAACCAGCTTTTCGCCGCCTGTGCCATCGTCGTTCAGAACCTGATCCGCCAAACCCAGCATGGAGAGAAGATCGTCAGCGATATCCTCTGCGTCGGCATGTTCGCAGGACGAGCGCATGATGATGCCATGTGGCACGTTTTCAACGGCATCATGCACAACAGCCAAGATTTCTTCGCGCCGCTCATCATTGCGGATTGAACGAGACACGTTAATGCCAGGAGCATTGGGCGTGACGATCACATAGCGCGACTTGAAGAGAACGCGGTTTTGCACGGGGATTGCTTTGCCCTCGTCTGCGTAGCCTGTGACTTGCACCAACAACTCATCACCCGGTGCCATTCCTTTGATCTGACGCAGGAATGCAGCGCCGTCAGGGGTTTTTAAGAACATCCCACCTTGGCCCTTAATGGGGCGATCTGCAATAGCGCGATAGATCGTGCCGGGAGCAGGGGCGTCAGTGGCGATAAGCAAATCGTCGAGCTTGCCGTCTACCACAAGTGCCGCTGCTTCGCGTCCGTTCAGGTGGTCTAGAATAATGGTGCGACCAATCATCTGTTATCTCCAAATACGGGGTATCCCGCTGCTTGCAACAGGGCTGCGGTTTCCGCCAAAGGTAGGCCGACGACAGCGCTAAAGCTGCCGCTGATCCATGGGATGAAGGCAGAGGCGGGGCCTTGGATCGCATAGCCGCCTGCTTTTCCACTCCAATCATCGGTGGCGAGATAAGAATTGAGCTCAATATCCGAGAGACGCTTCATCTTGACGTTGGTCACGACATCGCGCGCCCAAATCTGGTCACCCTTTTTTATAGCAATCGCTGTTATCACGCGGTGACGACGGCCCGACAGAGCAAGCAAGAATTCAGCCGCTTGGCCCGCATCTCTCGGTTTGCCCATGATCCGACGGCCCAAAGCAACCGTAGTATCGGCGCAAAGCACAACTTCATCCGCACCAATCGGCACAGCCGCGACCTTTTCACGTGCCATACGTGCGCAATACGGGCGGGGTTGCTCGGCTTTCATGGGGATTTCATCAATGTCAGGCGCGCGAATTTCGTCTGGCGTCAAACCGATCTGCGCAAGTAGTTCAAGGCGTCGCGGACTGCCGCTTCCAAGAATAAGTTTCATAGGTCCCTCAAAGCAAAACCGGCCCAAAGGACCGGTTTCATTCGTCTGATCGTCGTTGCGCTCAAGTTACTTGAAACGATAATTAATACGACCTTTCGAGAGGTCATAAGGGGTCATTTCGACCTGAACCTTGTCGCCTGCAAGAACACGAATGCGGTTCTTGCGCATCTTGCCTGCCGTGTGCGCGATGATCGTATGGCCATTTTCTAGCTCGACCAAGAATGTCGCGTTCGGCAGGAGTTCCTTAACGACACCGGGAAATTCGAGCGTATCTTCCTTGGCCATGGTATCTCCATTGTTACCTTCTCCGCGAACTTGCGGGATTGGCGCTTAAATGAGCGTATTTCTCTAAGATTTCAAGGTGTATTCAACGCAGATCGCAATATGTGACGGGCAGGGCACTGGAATGGGCCTGCTTTTCGCTCCAATGGGCGCAATTTCGCACTACTCCCTCGCGGCGTACATGTGCGATTGCACTGCGCGGCGCATCCGCAATTGTCCAACCGGCTTTGCCGATTTCACCTACCGCAAGGACGCCGTCACTGGGAAACCCTGTATCGGGCGGCGCATAAATACCACCCATGCCAGTCGTATCCGTTACGCTCGTAGACCAGTCTACATGGCCGACCAGTGAGGCCATAGCACTAACACATTGCCCTTCAAGTGCGCGCGACATCGCACCAAGACGTACACGCCAATACCCAGCAAGCGCCTCCGTGCAGGAGGGCACAAGAAGATATTCCACACCTGCTTCGACAAGCGCACGCCCCAAAAGTGGGAACTCGCTATCGTAACAAATCAACACGCCAATTTTTCCAAGGTTGGTGTCAAATATTGTCAAAGGTGCGCTTCCTGTCGCGACGTCCCACGGATCGCGTTCAAACATTGTCATAATTTGCTTGTCTTGCACCGCGCTCTTACCATTGGGGGCAATCAAACGCGTGCGATTGACGGGGCGGTCTGGATGCATATCACCGTCAAAAACAGGCGCGGAAGGGGTGAGGATATGTACGTCAAATTCGTTGGCTAGCTTGGTGTAGACTGCATCTGACTGCGCAACGCGATCAGAAACCGCGTGTAGGCTTTGCTCCAAATCCATTGACACGTTGCGTCCTGCGAGCGTGCTCAACTCCATCGCGCCATATTCCGGGAAAACCAGTAGTTCCGCACCTTGCTCTGCAGCATCGATCACCCAAGTACGTGCTTTGGCTTCAAATGCGGCCCAATTATCAAACCAATCCAGTGGATAAGCAGCAGTCGCAATTTTCATTTGATCTCTCCCTTGCTCAGCGAACACTCTGCCGCCCTTTCGCATCAGATGAAAGCAGGATAAGCAGCGCCATGGGATTTACGCTCGATAATCTGCGCCGTGACGCGCTCTCGCAGTTTGACACGGTAATCGATGTGCGCTCACCTGCGGAATTTGCTGAGGACCATGTGCCTGGTGCGCTCAACCTGCCTGTGATGAGCAATGAAGAACGCGCCGAAATTGGCACGATCTATGTGCAAGACAGCCCGTTTCGGGCTCGCAAATTGGGGGCTGCGATAGTTGCGCGCAATGCCGCCGCGCATATCGAGAATGAGCTGACTGAGAAAGATGGCGGCTGGCAACCTTTGGTCTATTGCTGGCGTGGTGGACAACGCTCTGGCAGTTTCGCCTCCATCTTAAGCCAAATAGGTTGGCGCACCGAACTTTTGGCAGGCGGTTATCGCAGCTATCGTACACAAGTCGTCAAAGCGCTCTATGAAGATCCCTTGCCGCACCGTTTTGTGCTGCTTGATGGGAATACAGGGTCGGGCAAAACCGCTGTTCTACATGAACTTCATGCTCAGGGTGCGCAAATGCTCGATCTGGAGGGTTTGGCTAATCACCGTGGCTCACTTCTAGGGGCGATGCGTGGTGCGCAGCCCAGCCAGAAGATGTTTGAGACCCGTTTGGCTCTCGCGCTTTCAAACCTTGATGCAAGCCGCCCTGTCGTGGCCGAGGCCGAAAGCAGCAAAATTGGCGAACGTTTGATTCCCGCATCCGTTTGGAAAACCATGCGCGCCGCCCCCCGTATTGATATTGCGGCAAGCGTGCCAGCGCGCGCCAAATTCCTCACGCACGATTATGCGGATGTCCTTGAAAACCCTGCCCAAATGGCCGAACGCCTCGACAAGTTGCGCGTGCTGTGTAGCAACGCACGCGTCGATCAATGGTTGGCGTTTCTGAAGGACGGTCAGCATGAAGACTTGGCTGCTGAATTGATGCAGCACCACTACGATCAGGGCTACGACCGCTCTCGCGCGGCGCGTGAAACTGAGGTTCTGGCAACGCTGCAAACCGATGGGCTGGAGGCCAACGACATCGCGCGCCTTGCCGCACAGGTCAGTGAACTACTCGATCAGTTTTAAGTGCATTGGACCCTCAATGATCCGCCCGATTTGAACCGCTTCAATACCAAGATCTTGCAAATCTTTAAGCGCGTTCTCAACCGCATTTTCAGGCAAGGCCGCCAGCAATCCCCCCGCCGTTTGCGGATCCAGCATAAGACGCCCGCGCGCTGTTGTTGGTGCATTCATAAGGGGCAGAGCATCGGACAGATTGTCAGGATAAAGGCTTGACTGCACGCCTGCCTCGCTCATCTCCAGCGCTCCGCTGAGCAGCGGCACGACGCGCGCATCAAGTTCCGCACCGACGCTGGAGGAACGACAAATATTCGCGAGATGTCCAGCCAACCCAAAGCCTGTCACATCGGTCATCGCGTGGGCGCCCGCCAAAGCCTCCGCATCACGTGCTAAAGGACGAGACATGCTCTCAAACGCGCGCGCCACGTCGGTCCCGCGCGCGCGCATTTGCATCTCTGCGGCGAGGATCACACCTGTGCCAATGGGCTTGGTCAGGATCAATACATCACCCGCTTGCGCGCCGTTGAGCGTAATCGGTGCCGCGTCAGCAATCCCTGTCACGCTAAATCCAATGGTAAACTCAGCACCCATGCTCGTGTGCCCACCAATAATCTGCGCGCCAGCGGCCCCTATAACCTCACTTGCCGTTTCCATGATTTCCGCGAGCGTGCGCTCTTGCAGATCCGCGCTCATACGCGGCAAAATTAAACTCACCATAGCCGATTGCGGCGCGGCCCCCATGGACCAGATATCACCAAGCGCATGCACCGCTGCGATACGCGTCATCACGACGGGATCATCGCAAAATGCACGTAAATGATCCGTACTCAGCACCTGTCGCAAACCGTCCATCTGCAAAAGTGCCGCATCATCGCCGGGCAGGGCGACGACATCCTCGCGCGCAGCCCCGTTGTGATCAAACGCCGCTGTAAGCGCGCCGCGCCCCACCTTTGACCCACATCCTGCGCAAATCGGACTGCGATGGGCTTCTGACCCTCGTGCATGCTCGCTTGGCAAGTCCAAAACGACCATCGGCTTCAGGTCATCAAACTGGCGCATGAACTTGCGATCAATCTGGTCTTTCCAACGCCACATCATCGTGCCTGATACAGCAAGCCTGCGTTTTTCTGCCAGCGCCTTTTTTCCACCAAGCGAAATCAGCTTTAAATAATCCGATTGCGGATGATACTCTTTCATTGCGCCACCCGTCAGCGCAGCTCGTAAATTGTGAAATAAAACAGGGGCTTCGCGAACGGAAAACACACCCGCTTTGGGGCGTGGCGCATGGCTGAGATGGACGCAATCACCAACTGCGAAAATACTCGGATCGCTCTCGCTTTGCAGGGTCGGACCTACTCGCAGGTAGCCGTTTTCCACAGCTAAGCCCAGTTCAGAGATCCAGTCATACGCGCGCGCCCCAGCGGCACCCAAGGTCAGCTGCGAGAGCACGGGAGCGCGCCCTTCAATCTCAATGTGATCCGACTCGACCCGCAAGACTTTCGCGTGCTCGATGAGATCAACCCCCAGCGCGTCTAAACTCGCCAACACTTTCTTACGCGCTTGCGTACCCAAGCGACCTAAGGCGCGCGATCGATCAATCAAACTTACCTGCGCAGTTCGCCCCAAACTCTGCAGATGATGTGCTGCTGCCATCGCCACTTCCGCGCCAGCAACGCCAGCGCCCAAGACGGCCACTTCGGCATCACCAGTGCCTTTGCAAAACCCGTCCCAAATGCGCGCAAAATCATCCAAAGGTTTGGCCGGCACCGCGTGTTCGCTAAAGCCATCAAGCTCGGGCATGCCCGATGTGATCCCGATATCGACAGAGCACACATCGTACCCGATTGGTGGACGCCCTGCGACATGCACTTGTTTCAACGCGCGATCAACATGGCTCACCTTGCCCAAGATAACCCGTGCGCCCGCAGCCCGCGCCAAACGCACTAAATCGATATACAGCTCTTCACTGGTATAATGGCCGGCCACAAACCCGGGCAACATCCCACTATATGGGGCGCTGGGCGCAGGGTTGATCAATGTCAGGCGCGCGCCCGCCAAAGGGGCCATCGCCCACATCTTCAATAAGATCGCATGGGCATGGCCACCGCCCACCAGAACAAGGTCGCGGGTGTAGGGAAAATCAGTCTTCATAAAAAACTGCTACACCGAGACTGCGCCAACCACCACTCACACTCTCGCGACTCCACTTTCGTTTCTTTGGTCCTAAAATACCTCGGTGGAGGCTGCGTAGCAGACGGGGGCAGGGCCCCCTAGTATCCTGTCATCTCTAAATACCCGACGCCAGAGTGGCTTCCCTCAATCGAAATTGGCCCTTCCCAATAAGGTACAGAAGTCGCCATCCAAGCCTGGGTGTTCAACGCACGCACTGTCACATCTAAACCGTGCTGAGGTAGCGACAGCGCCCAAGTCGTCGGAATGCTGCGCCCTTTCACATCAGTTTGCTCGACCGCGCGCGCTGTAAACGCACCGTTGGGCAGGGGCGTGGGCGTTCCATCCGGCGCAATCCATGTGGCAGAGGTGTATGGCGCTTCGGTGTCAGAGCGCAAAACAAAACCCATCATGCGCGCGCCATTCTCAAAACTTAGCGAAAACCAATCCCAGCCTGTTTGATCACTGGCCAATGGCTGCGAGGACCACTCGCGATCAAGCCAAGCATGGCCGGTGACCGCAATATCGCCCTCCGGCAAGGAGAGCGTACCGGTTATGTCATAAAACGGCTGCGAATAATAATAGCTCGCTTGCCCCGCCGCGGATTTCACTGAATAGCCAGCGTTGCCCTGCAACACCAAAGGTCCGCGCGCGCTCAAATCCATGTCATAGGTGAAATCATTACCGACAGCGCGCATCGCTAGCTCGTTCATATTGTTGCTCCCGCGCAGATGCCAATCGTCAATCCAGGCATCGAACTGCTCATCAACCTTCACACCTGCTTGTTCAATACCGCCGCGTCCAAGCCGTTCGCTGACATAATGCTGACCCGGCGCTGTGATAGCTGCATGGCCCATCCATAGTTGCGGACTGTGCCACGCCTTACCTTCGCCAAGGCGCAAGGCGGATCGAAACAAAGTCCACTGCAATCCATAGAGGGTGCCATTTGCAGCTTTCAGGTTGGCGGTCAAATACCACCACTCGATCCTGTAATCCTCATGCGCGCCGTGATCTTGCGGAAAAACCAAAGCGTGATCAGGGTTTGGCACGGAAAAGCCCTCAGCATCCGAGCCAAGCCCAGCAAAACCCTGGGCGTGCGACGCAAATGGTGACCAAAGAAGGATGAGAAAAAGCCATTTCATGACAGTCAATCTAACCTTCAATTCCCAAAAAGAAACGCCCCCGAAAACATCGGAGGCGCTTTGTTTCGAAAAAGGCCTGCTCTTACGTGATCGCAGCCGCTTTAACGTCATCATCAATGAACGGAACATACTGTGCGAAGTTGTCGCTGAACATGCCCACCAGCTTCGCAGCTTGGCGATCATAGGCCTCTGGATCATTCCACGTGCGACGTGGATCAAGTAGAACCTCCGCGACACCCGGCGCAGAGACCGGCACGTCAAAGCCAAAGTTCGGGTCTTTGCGGAACTCCGATTGTGACAAAGACCCGTCCAACGCAGCGGTCAACAAAGCCCGTGTTGCACGGATTGGCATGCGAGAGCCGGTTCCATACGCGCCCCCTGTCCAACCGGTGTTGACCAACCAGCAAGACGCGCCGTGCTGTGCGATCTTCTCTTTCAGCAGGTTTCCATAAACTTCTGGGCGACGGGGCATGAAAGGTGCGCCGAAACAGGTGGAAAAGGTTGGCTCCGGCTCGGTCACGCCGCGCTCTGTTCCGGCCACTTTAGAGGTGAAACCGGAGAGGAAGTGGTACATCGCTTGTGCAGGTGTGAGGCGCGAGATTGGAGGCAGAACGCCAAAGGCATCACAGGTTAGCATGATGATGTTCTTCGGGTGCCCGCCAAGCGCGCTTTCAGATGCGTTGGAAATGTAGTGCAGCGGGTAAGCGCAACGCATGTTGGCTGTTAGGCTGTCGTCCTCAAAATCCAGCTCTTTGGTTTCAGGATCATAAACCATGTTCTCGATAACCGTGCCGAATTTGGTGGTCGTCGCGTAAATCTCTGGCTCCGCTTCTTTGCTAAGGTTGATTGTCTTCGCATAGCATCCCCCCTCAACGTTGAACGTCCCGCGTTCGGACCAGCCGTGTTCATCATCGCCAATCAATGTGCGGGCAGGGTCTGCTGAAAGCGTGGTTTTTCCGGTGCCGGACAGGCCAAAGAACACAGCCGTGTCGACCGGATTACCATTTGCGTGGTTGGCAGAGCAGTGCATCGGCATGATGCCTTTTTCTGGCAGCAAGTAGTTGAGCAGTGAGAAGACAGATTTTTTATTCTCGCCTGCGTATTCTGTGCCGCCAATCAAGATCAACTTTTTCTCAAAGTTCATCGCGATGACGGTTTCAGAACGGCAGTTGTGACGCTTGGGGTCGGCAAGGAAGCTTGGGCAGTTGATCACAGTAAAATCAGCAGTGAAATCGTCCAGCGTGTCGCGCTCTGGTCGGCGCAGCATCGTGCGGATGAACAACCCGTGCCACGCAAGCTCTGTCACCACACGCACGTCTATAGAATGCGAAGGGTCAGCACCGCCCACAAGGTCTTGCACGAAATAGTCGCGCCCCTTCATGTGCTCCAACATATCAGCATAAAGCGCATCAAAGCCTTCAGGGCTCATCTCTGCGTTGTTTTCCCACCAGATCGTGTCAACAACATCAGGCGTCTTCACCACATGTTTATCTTTAGGGGAACGGCCAGTGAATTTACCGGTGGTCACTAAGAAAGCACCACCCTTTCCCAGCTCGCCCTCACCCTTTTTTAGGGCCGCTTCGATCAGAGCGGGTTCCATAAAGTTATAATAGACCGAACCAAGCTCCATGATGCCTTGATCTTCAAGCTTGAAAGAAGGGTTCACCCGTCCAGTAGTCATATTATGCTCCTGTGGCCGAAAGAATTTGGCCTATCTTGAATATGCAGCCGACGACGTGGTGTCGCGTGACTGATCGCGCATCAAAATGCTGCGATACCCCTTGGTAACATGATGATTTTGCGGGTTAACAGGACGCTTTGACACTGTTAGCGCAACCATTTTGATTTTAGCGCAAACAGTTTCGTTTGAGCGATCTTTGATTCAATTTGATTGAATGAAGTTGCGGATCTTGAGGGAAATTAAGGCTTTGTGGTGACAAATGAGTCACGCATTTGGAGCTGATTCGCCTCTGGGGATTGATCTGCGCACAGAAACACGCGAGCCACGTTGAAAAAAATAAACTGGTACTTGAGCAGTAAAAGGAAGCAGACATGTCCAAAATCGCTTTGGTGGACGACGATAAGAGTATCCTGACGTCGGTCTCTATGACTCTCGAAACAGTAGGCTTCGAAGTCGAAAGGTATAATGACGTTCAATCCGCGTTGGATGCATTTAATCGCAAACAGCCTGATATGACTGCTCTCGACATCACGTCAGAACCGCTTGGTGAGCGCTTTGTCGTCGGTCTTCCGATCTAAGGCGTGACCCAGCAAACGACTGTCTGCGTGCACGCCACCACAATCGCTTGGGAAGGCCATGGAGCGCTGATCTTGGGCGCATCTGGCAGTGGAAAATCCACGCTAGCCTTGCATCTTATGGCTTTGGGATGTGATCTTGTCGCTGACGATCAAACGCAACTTTCCTCTGTGGACAAGCATTTGATCGCGCGTTGCCCAGATGCGATCAAAGGGCAAATCGAAGCGCGCGGTTTTGGTATCTTGAACGCCAATTCAGTTGAGAAAGCCCAAATAATCTGCGCTATCGATCTCGATTTGAACGAGGAGCAACGATTACCAGAACTAAAAACTATAGAGCTCTGCGGCCAAAACATCCGCCTTTTTCACAAACCCGGCATTGAGGTTTTGCCCTTCGTACTTTTGCAATACCTTAAAGGCATCCCAGTTTTGAAAGAAAAGGTGATATCGTCATCGCATGATTAAAGACAGCCCGACAGCATCCCAAAAACAACGCTTGATTTTGGTCACTGGCCCCTCGGGGGCGGGGCGTTCAACCGCGATCAATGCGTTGGAAGATTTGGGTTATGAAGCAATTGACAACTTGCCACTCTCACTGCTGCCGCGTCTCTTAAATGGCCCTGCGCATGAAAAACCCCTCGCACTCGGTCTCGATACCCGTAACCGCGAATTCTCTACCTCCGCGTTGATGGAGGCGATCGAGGATCTAAGCGAGAGGCCGGAATACGATTTCGATGTGCTCTATACCGACTGCTCTGACGACGTTTTGCTGCGCCGCTTTTCCGAGACCCGTCGCAGACATCCTATGGCAGGCACTGATGATCCTTTGCGTGGGATTGCACGAGAAAAACAAATACTGCACACGGTGAAAGACCGCGCAAGCATTCTGATCGATAGCTCTGAACTGAGCCTGCACGGACTACGTGCTGAGATGTCGCGCCTATTTTCTTCGGAACTCCAACAAAAATTTTCCGTCACGTTGCAATCCTTTTCCTACAAACGTGGCTTGCCGCGCTCTGCTGATATGGTGTTTGACTGCCGCTTCCTCAGAAACCCTCATTGGGAAGCCGAATTGCGTGCGCTTTCTGGATTGGACGAAGCCGTTGCGCGCTATGTTGCGGACGATCCGCGCTATGCTAAGTTTTTTCAACAAATCGCCGATCTCTGTGCCACGCTGTTGCCTGCTTATCTGGAGGAAGGAAAATCTCATTTCTCCATCGCGTTTGGCTGCACGGGGGGGCGTCATCGTTCTGTTACCCTGACGGAAGCTACGTCACAGATGCTTGCACTTGCAGGCTGGCAAGTGTCATGTAGGCACCGAGAGTTGCAGCGCGCTTCTGGTTTGCTTCAATGATGGTGAAAACTCAACTTTTGAACGTAAGGCTGACGATTTGATTGGAATTGTGATCGTTGCACACGGTGGGCTTGCGCGGGAATACGTCGCTGCGATCGAACACGTGGTAGGCATGCAAAGCGGTATCAAGAGCATCGCGATAGATGCTGATCACGACCGTAGCCTAAAAGAAACAGAGATTTGTGCTGCGGCAGAATCTGTTGATACAGGCGCTGGTGTCGTCATGGTGACGGATATGTTTGGCGGATCTCCTTCGAATTTATCACTGCGCGCCTGTCGTCAGGATGGACGACGCATCTTATATGGCGCAAATTTGCCGATGCTGGTGAAGCTCGCGAAATCGCGCAGCATGCCAATAGCGGATGCCGTGCGCGAAGCCTTGGATGCAGGGCGCAAGTATATCGACAGCCAAAACATTTCAAACTCTTGATTCAAAGGCACTTTTACTATGTCAGAGACGAACCTGAGAACGATTAAGATCATAAACGAAAAGGGTCTGCACGCGCGTGCATCAGCGAAGTTTGTTGAGGTTGTGGAAGGCTTTGACGCCACTGCGGAAGTCAGCCTCGACGGGGTTAGTGCGTTTGGGGATAGTATTATGGGGCTTTTGATGTTGGCAGCTTCGAAAGGAACCAGTATTGAGGTGCAAACGAACGGTCCCGATGCTGCTGCTTTAGTCGAGGCACTTGACTTGCTTGTTGCGGATCGTTTTGGAGAGGGATGCTAAGCGCCTTAAACATGGCGACGTATCACAATGCATGAGGAATTGGGCTAAGCCATGGCTGACAGAGTGCACAAACCTGCCGTTATGACGATCCCCGTAGACGGTCCAAGTGATCTAATCCCCTATGACAAGCGCAAGCTATCTTACGCGAATACCTTCACAAATCCGTGGAAGTCCACAACTATTCGCGTGATGGAATGGTTGACTGGCAAAATCCCTTTGATCTGGCTTGTGAGACGCTTTGAGCGCTCAGGTGCCTCTGACGGTCAAGCCTTCTGGTCGCAAGCCTTGACCCATATGGGGATCGAGCTGCAAACGCCCGCCTCCCAGATCGAGAATATTCCTGAAAAAGGACCTGTTATCATTGTCGCAAACCATCCGCATGGTTTGGTGGACGGGATGATTTTAGCGGAACTTATTGGCCGTAGGCGTACGGACTACCGCATTCTGACGCGGTCCCTTTTGACTGGCGTGAGCGAAATCGAAGAATTTATGATCCCCGTGCCGTTCCCGCATGAGGAAGATGCGCGCGAGCAAAGCCTTGATATGCGCCGCCGCGCGATGGATCACCTCTCAGGCGGTGGCGTGATCGTGCTGTTCCCATCTGGTGCGGTCGCGTCTTCTCACAAGTGGTTCGGCCCCGCGATTGAACAGCAATGGAACCCGTTCACCGCGAAAATGATCCAACGGTCTGGCGCGACGGTGATCCCGATCTATTTTCCCGGACAAAACAGTCGAGCCTATCAAATCGCAAACCGGATCTCATCGACATTGCGTCAGGGTCTGTTGATCCATGAGGTGATGCACGCCTGTGGCAAGCCTCAAAAACCTGTGGTGGGCAAGCCGCTTGAAGACGCAAATATCAAAGAGTGGTCTAGCAATCCTCGCGGTTTCGTGGCGTGGCTGCGCGAACACACGATGGCGCTTGGCAAAAAGTAACGCGCGAAGATCAGCGTGTCGGGACAGGAACGTCCCCACGATAATCGTAAAACCCACGTTTCACTTTACGACCAAGCCATCCCGCTTCCACATATTTTGTAAGCAACGGGCAGGGGCGGTATTTTGTATCAGCGAGCCCGTCGTGCAACACATTCATGATCGCGAGACACGTGTCCAAGCCAATGAAATCCGCCAGTTCTAAAGGCCCCATCGGATGGTTTGCGCCAAGCTTGAGCGATTGATCAATAGAGGAGACGGATCCGACCCCCTCATAAAGTGTGTAAACCGCTTCATTGATCATCGGCATAAGGATGCGATTTACGATGAAAGCAGGGAAATCTTCGGCAGAGGCAGCGGTTTTGTTCAAACGCTCAACCACGCCAAGGCAGGCATCGTATGTCGGCTGATCTGTCGCAATACCACGGATGAGTTCGACCAGTTGCATTAAGGGCACGGGGTTCATGAAATGGAAACCCATGAAGCGCTCAGGTCTATCCGTTGCCGCCGCGAGGCGAGTGATTGAAATAGATGAGGTGTTCGACGTCAGGATTGTATGCTCTGCAAGATGCGGCAAAAGAGTTGCGAAAATTTGATGCTTGATATCTTCGCGCTCTGTCGCTGCCTCGATTACCAAATCTGTTGGCCCTAATTCGGACAGCTCAACGGTGGTTGAAATACGCGCGAGCGCGGCTTTCTTTTCGTTAGCGTTCACAGCACCTTTTGAAACTTGCCGTTCAATATTTTTCTCAATCTGCACAAGCGCAGCGTCAAGGGTTTCTGCATTGATATCATTTAGTAAAATCTCATAACCCGCAAGCGCTAAAACATGCGTGATACCGTTGCCCATCTGACCGGCACCGACCACACCAATGCGTTTGATATCCATGACTTTCTCCTGCAGGAATTTGAGGGATACTAAGCCGTGCACTCGGGGGTCTGCAAGGGCAGGTGGGTTGAGTTTGTCACAAGTCTGAACATTAGCAGTTTGTTCGCGGAATCGCGTCTAACCCAGAATTGGGTGAGAATAGAGGTGATTGGCATGAGTTTTGATGGTGCAGGCCTTAATGGCTTGGATTGTGACGTTTGCGCGCATGATGGATCCCGCTTGATGTTTCGGGGACCGAAGATTGACGTCGATAAGCCCTATGTTGCTTTTTAGGGCGACCGAAAAATTTGGCAAATTCGTCGCGCAACCGTTATCGGCCCTGTTGGCAAAGCATTTGCTGGCGCAATCGTTGAACTTGGGGATGATAAACGCGGGTGTGGATGTCTATTTGGGTGATCCTGCGATTGTGGGCTTGGCGAAGAATGCTAATTTGCATGTGGTGCAAGTGCTAAGCGACTCAATCAATCGAACCATTTCTTCAAAGTACATTCGCGCCGCAATGATCGGTTTATCGGAGCGAACGAAGTGCTGGTGAGGATGTATCCTGAGGTGGATTTTATTGAATTTCACTTCATTAAAGCGATGCTGGTTGCTTTGCATGATTGCTCTGAGCGACGCTTTAAGATCCTGTGTTGCGAACTTCAGAAGATCTGGTTGAAACGCATGTCGCAGCTCTTAAAGTGCATCGGTTCGCCGACTGTCCTTGTGTGGTTCGCAGGACCAGAGCCGCCGAAAAATGGCCCGAAGGATCCAAAAGATCCGATGCCTGTCGATGCGAAGACGATCGAGAAAATCCGTGGTGCAGCATCAGCTTACGTGCTTTGTGTTCCGGATAAAACGGCTCTTGCGCAAGACAATGCAGAGTTACTGCGCATCATGGCGAGCCGAGTCGCCGCGAGCCAGATCATTGGGCCAAAAGCGCATCTTCAAGCGGCTCAAACATTGCAAGAGATTTGCGCAGATCTGATGAGAAAATGAAAAGGCCCGCGCAATTGCGCGGGCCTCAACACAAATAATAGTGCGATTAAATCAAAGCTTAGACGTCAGATCTGGAACTGCATCAAACAGGTCCGCAACAAGGCCGAAGTCCGCAACCTGGAAGATTGGCGCTTCTTCGTCTTTGTTGATCGCAACGATGATCTTGCTGTCTTTCATACCTGCCAAGTGCTGGATCGCACCGGAGATACCAACAGCAACGTAAAGATCAGGTGCAACCACTTTGCCTGTCTGGCCAACTTGCCAGTCGTTCGGCGCGTAGCCTGAATCAACAGCAGCGCGGGATGCGCCAACAGCAGCGTTCAGCTTGTCCGCCAATGCTTCTATGATTTTGAAATCATCTTCAGAGCCAACACCACGACCACCAGACACAACCACGCCCGCAGACGTGAGTTCTGGACGATCAGAGGTCGCAACCTTGTCTTCAAACCAAGAGCTAAGCGCAGGATCAGCTGCGGCACCAATGTTTTCAACAGCGGCGGAACCGCCTGTGCCAGCTGCATCAAACGTTGCGCCACGGAAGGTAATAACTTTCTTGGCATCGGATGATTTGACTGTCTGCATCGCGTTGCCTGCGTAAATCGGGCGCTCGAATGTGGAACCATCAACAACGGCCGTCACATCAGACATCACCATAACATCAAGCAAGGCCGCAACGCGGGGCATGACGTTCTTGGCGTCTGTTGTCGCAGGGGCCACGATATGCTCGTAATCGCCCGCGAGGGAGACGATGAGATCCGCAACCGGCTCTGCCAAACGCTTGCCATAGATAGCGTCTTCGGCGCAAAGCACCTTAGCAACACCGTAGATTTTCGCCGCTTCGGCGGCCGCGTCCGCGCAGGTTGCGCCTGTCGTGAGAACCGTCACGTCGCCCAAGGCGGTCGCTGCGGTTACTGCTTTCGCTGTCGCGTCCAGCGCCAATTCGCCGTCGTTCACTTCTGCAAGTAGGAGAACAGCCATTATACAACCCCCGCTTCTTTGAGTTTCTCTACCAGCTCATCAATAGAGCTAACCTTGATACCTGCCGCACGTGCCGTTGGTTCAACCGTATTGACGATTTCCAAACGCGGGGATGCGTCAACGCCGTAATCTGCGGGTGTCTTCTCATCCAGAGGCTTCTTTTTCGCCTTCATGATGTTTGGCAGGGAAGCATAACGTGGCTCGTTCAAGCGCAAATCAACCGTCACAACAGTGGGCATGTTCACTTTGATCGTCTGCAAACCACCGTCAACTTCGCGCGTCACTGTCGCGCTGTCGCCGTCGATGTCGATCTCGGATGCGAAGGTCGCTTGGGACCAACCCAGGAGCGCAGAAAGCATCTGGCCCGTCGCATTCATATCGTTGTCGATTGCCTGCTTGCCACAAAGCACAAGGCCTGGCTGCTCTTCGTCAACGACACCCTTGAGGATCTTCGCAACTGTGAGTGGCTCGATGTCCTTGTGCACATCATCCACTGCAACCACGAGGATCGCGCGATCCGCGCCCATCGCCAAGGCAGTGCGCAGTGTTTCTTGAGCTTGCTTTACGCCGACAGAAACCGCGATGACTTCGTTCGCTTTACCAGACTCTTTGAGGCGGATGGCCTGTTCGATTGCAATCTCGTCGAACGGGTTCATGGACATTTTTACGTTGGCGAGATCAACACCGCTTCCATCCGCTTTGACGCGTACTTTCACGTTATAGTCAATCACGCGTTTGACAGGTACAATGACCTTCATTTGCACAAGCTCCCTTTTAATGCGCAGCACTGCGCGGAATTACACGGTCTCAATACGCAGGTGCGCGTCGAATCAACAGGCTAAAACCGACGTGCCACTATGGCATGACGTCACGTCCATGAAAAAATTACTAATTTTTTCATGCAGTCAATGAAGGGTCTTAGCGGTTTGCTCCGGGAACCCACAAAATATCATCCTTGCCACTATTGTTGACCACACGACCAGCCACAAAGAACCAATCCGACAGGCGATTGAGATATTTCACCGCCGCAGGGTTCACTGATTCCATCGTGGCCAGCTCTACCGACAAACGCTCCGCACGACGTGACACTGTACGGCACAAATGCATTTGCGCTGCCAAAGGCGAGCCACCGGGCAAAATAAAGCTGCGCAACGGTTCAAGATCACCGTTCATAGCGTCAATTTCTCTCTCGAGGCGGGCCACTTGCGCGTCTGTCATGCGAAGCGGCGCGTATTCCGCGTCGTCGTCTTTTTCCATGTCGGGGCGGCATAGATCCGCGCCAAGATCAAACAGATCGTTCTGGATCATGCCCAGCATAGCGTCCATGTCGCCGCTTGTGTGTTGGCGCGCGAGACCGACGGTCGCATTGGTTTCGTCGACCGTCCCATATGCATTCACACGCATGGAATGTTTGGCAACACGCGCCCCATTACCAAGAGCGGTTTCACCAGCATCGCCGGTTTTTGTATAGATTTTGTTGAGAACAACCATAGTTCAGCCCTTTGCGAAGTAAACGACAGCGAGGATTAGCAGCACCGCTACGAATTGCGCGTAGATGCGATAGCGCATGATCCGGTTCGCGTGTTTGCGGTTGAAATCGCCACCTTTCGCAAAGCCACCAATGCCGACCATTAAAATGCCGAGCACTGCCAGCATTGCGACAATCATTACGATAAAGAGCGGGTCACTCGCCATTTTCATATCCTCACTGAGCTTGCTCACTATCTAGGCGCGATGGCGCGAAAAGCGAATGATAATTTGCGTTGTTATATCCTAGAGACTACCCAATCGAGGGCACGTGCGCTCAACACGCGCCGAAGTGCACCCATCAGATAGGTGGGTTTAGTAACATAGTAACGCGGCTTCGGACGCTTGGCCTCGCACGCATGCAAGAGCTTTTGGGTCACGGCGCTCGCAGGCAACTCGAACGGATCTGGTCCTGAACTTGTATACAAACGATCAATTAACGTGTTCTCGTATTCCGCGTGGCGCGCAGAGTTTTTCCAATCGATCCAACGTTCGAAATGCGGGATGGAATTGACGCGAATGTCCGACGTTATAGGGCCGGGTTCAATCAGGATGATATCAATCCCCGTGCCGCGCATTTCGAGTCGCAGCGTATCGCTCAACCCCTCCATAGCGAATTTACTCGCCGAATAAGCCCCGCGCCATTTCATCGTGACAAGGCCAAGCACGGATGAGCAGTTGATGATCCGCCCATGCCCTTGAGCGCGCATCACTGGTAAAACAGCACGCGTCAGATCGTGCACACCAAACAGATTACACTCGAAAATTTCGCGCAAGCCCTCGCGCGGTAAATCCTCGACTGCGCCGGGTAGGGCGAAGGCCCCATTGTTAAATACCGCATCCAACGTGCCGCCTGTTGCGACCAGCACTTCGGCTAAGCCATTGGAAATACTATCAGGATCTGCATAATCTATCAGTGGGCTGTCATAGCCTTCTCCTTGCAAACGCGCGCAATCTTCGGCCTTACGACAGGATGCAAACACCTGCCACCCAGCGTCGCGCATGCCCTTTGCGCAATCGTATCCGATGCCTGAAGAACAGCCTGTGATCAGTATCGATTTTTGCAAAATCGTCGTACTCATAAAAAAGCCCGCCAGTTGTGTACGGCGGGCTTAGCAGCATGTGATGAAATAGAAAATTAATTGTTTGACTCGGTGAGCAAGAAATCTGCCATCCAGCCCTCACGACCAGTATCGCCGACACGCAGTTTCACCCAGCCGTCGCCGGGGTCTTGCAGAATCTCGACCTGCTGGCGGTTGGTCAGCTTTGCAATCACATCGAAATTTTGGCCGGGTCCGTCGCGCATGTTCACTCGCGCTGCGGTGACTTCACGCAGATCGGCGATGATTTCAGGCTCAACGGCAGCCACCTCTACGGCGCCTGCGACGCCCCCTTCAATCTTCTCCGCAACCAAGGCTAAAGCCTCAGTGTTTACTGCTATAGGTTCAACAGGCTTAACAACCGCACTTGTCAAAACTACAGTGGGTGTCACGGCCACAACAGGCTCAGGCTGCGCAGTTAAGCGCTCAGCTTTTTCAATCGCAGCAATACGATCTTCTTCAGCTTTTACAACTGCCGTCGATACGCGCTTTTCATCCGCGATAGACACAAAGTCACTGCCGTCGCTCAATTCATAAAAAGCAAACGCCATGAATGCGAATGTGATAATAATGATTTTACCCATATTCCCTCCGGATACACTAACTTATTCGCAGCGACTTCGCACTGTTGAGTATTTATATCGTTGATTCTTGTTATCTGTGAGGGGCGAAAAGACAAAAACTTTCCCCGTTGCATGTGTGTATATTCTAGTGAGCCAAACGCTTCTCACCTTGCCGCTCCCCAGAGCTGGGTCTAGAAGCATCTCATGAGCGACGATACCACAGATGAAACCCCAAGTGTTCCCGACTTAAGCGAACCGCTTCGTCGCGCCCTTGGTGATCGCTATTTGACCTATGCGCTCTCCACGATTATGCACCGCGCTTTGCCAGATGCGCGCGATGGCTTGAAGCCCGTGCATCGCCGCATTCTTTACGCGATGCGCGAACTTAAATTGTCCGCGACTGGCGGCTTTCGTAAATCGGCAAAGATTTCCGGCGATGTGATGGGCAACTATCACCCGCATGGTGACGCTGCGATTTATGACGCTATGGCCCGCCTCGCGCAGGACTTTAATGTGCGCTACCCGCTTGTGGATGGGCAGGGCAACTTCGGCAATATCGACGGCGATAATCCTGCGGCGGCGCGCTACACGGAAGCGCGCATGACCCTCGCGGCGGAAGCTTTGCTCGAAGGTCTCGCCGAGAACGCTGTTGATTTTCGCGAAAACTACGATGGCACGCTGACGGAACCTGTTGTTCTGCCTGCAAGTTTTCCCAATCTGCTCGCGAATGGCTCGAGCGGTATTGCGGTCGGTATGGCGACGAATATCCCGCCCCATAATATTGCCGAACTCTGCGAAGCTTGCCTGCATCTGATCAAAACGCCAGATGCGCGTGACGACACGCTTTTGAATTTCGTGCCCGGCCCTGACTTCCCGACAGGCGGCACGATTGTCGAACCCAAGGAAAACATCGCCGAAGCCTATCGCAAAGGACGTGGCTCGTTCCGGTTGCGCTGTAAGTATGAGGTCGAGGACCTTGGCCGTGGACAATGGCAAGTCGTAGTCACAGAAATCCCCTATCAGGTTCAGAAATCAAAGCTGATCGAAAAGATTGCGGATCTGGTCCAGACCAAGAAAATCCCGATTCTTGGCGATATTCGCGATGAATCTGCCGAAGATGTACGCATCGTGCTGGAGCCACGCTCTAAAAACGTCGAGCCCGACATCTTGATGAGCATGCTATATCGCAGCTCTGACCTTGAGGTGCGTTTCTCGCTCAACATGAACGTGTTGATCGATGGTTTGACGCCTAAAGTCTGTTCAATGAAGGAAGTGTTGCGCGCCTTCTTGGATCACCGCCGCGATGTGTTGATGCGACGTTCTACGCACCGCATGGAAAAGATCGACCATCGTCTTGAGGTGTTGGAAGGCTTGATTATCGCCTTCCTCAATCTTGACCGTGTGATCGATATCATCCGATATGATGATGATCCCAAAGCGGCGCTGATGCGCGAAGATTGGAGCCGTACCTTTACTCGTGCGTTGAGCGAAGCGGACTACGTAGGCCCACCAGCAGGCGAGGGTGAGCTAACCGAAGTCCAAGCAGAAGCCATTCTCAACATGCGCCTGCGCTCTCTGCGCCGCCTTGAAGAGATGGAACTCAAGCGTGAGCGCGACGCGCTCATGGAAGAACGTGCAGAGCTTGATGATCTTCTGAACAGCGTCGAGTTGCAGTGGAGCAGCATCGCCGATCAAATTCGTGAAACCAAAAAGCAATTCGGCAAGGATCACCCCGCGGGCGCGCGTCGCTCGCAATTTTCAGAAGCGGGCGAAGTCGAAGAGGTCCCCCTTGAAGCGATGATTGATCGCGAACCGATCACGGTAGTCTGTTCCGAAATGGGCTGGATCCGCGCGATGACGGGCCACATTGATCTGACGCGCGAACTGAAATTCAAAGACGGCGATGGTCCACGCTTTATTTTCCACGCAGAAACCACGGATCGCCTGCTTGCGTTTGGCTCTAACGGACGGTTCTACACCGTGTCGGCGGCCAATCTGCCAGGTGGTCGGGGCATGGGCGAACCTTTGCGCTTGATGGTTGATCTTCCAAATGAAGCAGGGATCGTTGATCTGTTTATTCACAAACCTGGCCGAAAACTGCTCGTGGCTTCCTCCGCAGGGGATGGTTTTGTGGTGCCCGAAGACGATGTGTTGGCACAAACCCGCTCAGGCAAACAAGTGCTGAATGTGCGTGGCGATAATCGTGCCTTGGTGTGCAAACCTGTGACTGGTGACAGCGTTGCGGTGGTCGGCGAGAACCGCAAAGTTCTGGTGTTCCCGTTGGATGAGCTGCCAGAAATGGGCCGTGGCAAAGGCGTGCGTTTGCAGAAATACAAGGATGGCGGCATGACTGACGTTGCCACCTTCACGATGGCTGACGGCTTGTCGTGGCTTGATCCCGCAGGGCGCACACGCACCGAAGTCGAGCTGGCGGAATGGAGAGGTAAACGCGCGGGCTCTGGCCGTATGGCACCGCGCGGTTTCCCACGCGACAATCGATTTACTTAGACGTTGGATTGATCTTGCGCGTGCGCTGGGCTAACACAGCGCGGCTGCTACAGGGGTTATCCATGTTTCGATTCTTTGCACTACTGATTGCTATTGTAAGTCTAAGCGCTTGTGAAAATATTGATGATATCTCTGGAAAGCCGGCCCCGATTGGTGAATTCGCCTTGGCACATAACATTGTTATTGCGCCGAATTTGGTCAAAGGTCCTGTGTCGCGCGATGCCAGCAAGGATGAGTGGATCGAAGGGGTCACAAAATCCATCGATACGCGTTTTTCGCGTTATGACGGCGATCAGCTTTATCACTTTGGCATCTCTCTAGAGGGCTATGTGCTTGCTCAGCCGGGCATTCCATTGATCTTGTCGCCAAAATCTTTGCTGATTTTCAAGCTCACGGTGTGGGATGATGCGGCAGGTAAAAAGCTCAACGAAGAACCAAAGCAAATCACAGTTTTTGAAACCCTAGACGGCGATACAATTGTCGGGTCTGGCCTGACCAAGTCAGCGGAAGAACAGTTGGAAACATTGTCCGAGAACGCGGCCAAGATGATCCAGCGTTATATCACGCACCAGCATCGCCAAGAGAAATGGTTCCAGCGCCGTAGGGAATTGGATCCAAAAGTGGTTGAGGCGCCGCAAACCCCAGAAGCGACGGACGAAACGTCTGAACAAGCGAAAACCGACGCACCAACGACGGCAGCGACAGTGGAAAAAGTGCAAGATAATGCAGCAGAAGCGCAGGACGCTGTTGAGAGCGAAACAGCGTCGAACTGACGCTTGATTTTCTCACCGTAAGCCAATATGTGCGCGATCAGAGAAATTCGGGTTCGAGATTGAATCCCCCTAATCTGATGAGGCGCCAAGATGGCTAAGGAAAAGTTTGAACGCAATAAACCGCACGTAAACATCGGCACAATTGGCCACGTTGACCACGGCAAAACGACGCTGACAGCTGCGATCACGAAGCAATTCGGTGACTTCAAAGCGTATG
>Ga0206129_10002552_pt1 | contig 22428 bp, 21 predicted proteins | sample Helgoland_Spring_8_FD_148616 | JGI IMG/M metagenome (GOLD analysis project Ga0206129, IMG submission 148616) | Pelagic subsurface seawater microbial communities from Kabeltonne, Helgoland, North Sea - Helgoland_Spring_Bloom_20160502_2 | ecosystem: Environmental > Aquatic > Marine > Epipelagic ...
TAAGCCATGACCAAAAGAATATCGACTCCGAGTCCTTTAAACCAGTTAGCTTCCTCAACTCCGGGCTTAGGTGGGTCACGCAGCGGAAAACCATGCTGCGTGGTCCATACTTTAATAGGATTTGGCCGTAGCTTCCTACCCCTACCGGCAGGTCTATCTGGTTGCGTTAGAACTCCTGCCAGCTCAAAGCGGTCATCTTCAATTAGGCTGGAAAGAAATGAAATGGCAATTTCATCCGAACCAAGGAAGCCAATTTTATACGGAGTAATACTCATAATCAATTATCTCTATCTTCAAAAATTTATCTGGTATGGACAACGATATTAACCAAAAAAAAGCCGCAAGTTTGCGGCTTTTATAATTTCTAAAGTAAAAATGTATTAAACGGTTTGCTCTTCCTTGTATCTTGCTTCTTTACCGGCCAATGAAAATTTCAGCGGACAACCCGCTAGACCAAACCTTTGCTGAATACCCTTCTCAAGATAGCGGCGATATTGATCGTTCAGTTTCTCTTCACGGTTGCAAAACAACTTGATACGAAACGGCCGGGTTTCCACCTGCACGGCATAAAACACTTTAAATCTTTTTCCTCCAATTTTTGCCGGTGGGCGGTGCTCCCACATTTCGGCAATTAATTTGTTCAGAGCAGAGGTGGAAAGAGTTTGATCCATTCGTACGTTTAAATCTCTCGCTACTTTAAGAAAATCCTGAACGGCATATCCTGTCTGTGCAGATACAAAAGAAATGGGTGAATCCGGAATAAAGAAAAGTTCCTTGCGAACAGATTTTATATAACTCTTACGAAAATCTTTTTCATCTTCGTATCCAGGTAATGGATCCTTGCGAAAACTTTCAAGGGCAAGGTCCCATTTATTGACTAAGATCGAAAGTGATTTTCCCTCATCCAAAACATGGCCGGCAAGAATTTTGTCCTGTTTGGTGACCCCTTCGCGAGCGTCAAGAACGAGAAAAACTACATCGACTGCCTCGATTGCGTGCTTTGTACGAACCGCAGAAAAATAGTCCAGGGAGGTATCCACACGGTTCTTCCGTTTAAGACCAGCGGTATCAAACAAGCGAAAACACCAAGGCTTTTCCTGGCCCTCTGCCTGGTAATCCAGATCAAGCTCAACGGTTTCCCTCGTCGTCCCCGGGACGTCACTGACGATCAGTCGCTCCATATCAAGCAAGCGGTTACAAAGGGAAGACTTACCGACATTAGGACGACCGATAAATGCAATCTTTGTTCGGGTTGATTGATCACTGCTTGGCAGGGGAGAAACGGGTGGTAATTTGCCTGCGATTTCCTCAATAAGCTCACTTACGCCATGCCCATGCTCAGCGGAAACACCAACAACTGTATTAAATCCTAATTTGGCAAATTCAGAGGAAGAGTACCCACGCTCAGGATCGTCCATTTTATTAAGGACTAAGATAGGCTCCTTGCCCATTTTCCGGAATTTTATGGCAAGTGTTTCATCCAACGGAATCAAGCCCTCGCGGCCATCGACTACAAAGAGTAAAAGAGTTGCGGCACGGATGGCAAAATCTGCTTGTTGTTCGGTGGCGTTTTGGATTTCCACAGAAGTCATCTCTGGCTGCATACCTATCCCTCCGGTATCCATTAAAACATAACCCTCAGGAGAATCAGCCACGACCACATCTCGGGTAACACCAGGCCGGTCGTGCACAATCGAGATCCGGCGCCCTACTAAACGATTAAAGAGGCGACTTTTGCCCACATTCGGACGACCAACAATTGCAACACTTATAATTTCCATCTTTTACATTTCCAAATATTTATAAGGCAGATAAGGGAAAAGCTTACACAGCAGCTTCATCCACTCGCTCTTTGGACAAACTTCCAACAAAGCTCTCCATACGATCAGCTGCCTTCACCAATTTTTCATAGGAAGTAGAAAAACTTGCACGTACATGACCTTCACCATGAGAACCGAACGCAGTACCAGGAACAACCGCTACCTCTTGCTCTCGCAATAATCGGTGGCAAAAATCGACCTCATTCAAACCCAATGTTTGAACACATGGAAAGGCATAAAAGGAACCACGGGGCAAATGACAATCCAGTCCCATTTCGTTGAAACGGCGAACAATAAAGTCTCTTCTTTTTTGGTATTGATCGCGCATTCTCATGACATCTTCCGTTCCGTGTCTGAGAGCTTCCAATGCCGCTTCCTGACTTAAAATCGGGGCACACATCATGCAATACTGATGGATTTTCATCATTGCCTCAATGAGCCAATCAGGTCCGCAAGCAAAGCCAACCCGAAAACCAGTCATCGCAAATCCCTTGGAAAAGCCATGCAGAAGGATGGTTCTTTCTTTCATCCCAGGCAATTCAGCGATACTAACATGCTCTCCCTCGTAAGTAAGCTCGGCATAAATTTCATCACTAATGACAATAAGGTCTTTTTCGACCGCAAACTTCGCTAGTCGTTCAAGCTTGGAACGGTCAGCCGTCCCCCCAGTTGGATTGGTGGGAAAGTTGAGCAGCAAAATCTTACACCCTGGCTCCCATGCCTGCTCAAACGCCTCTGGATCCAAAGAGAAGGATTTCCCTGGCACTGTGCCTACCGGAATTGCTTCTCCGTGAGCAAGAGTTACGCTGGGAGCATAGGAAACATAGCAAGGTTCGTGGTACAATACTTTGTCACCAGGATTTAAGATAGCCCGTAGAGCAATATCAATGGCCTCTGAAACTCCAACGGTTACAAGAACTTCAGATTGAGGGTCGTATTCCGGGCCGAAAAAGGAAGCAACATAGGTGGAAATTTCTTTTCGCAAGCTAAGTAAGCCTCGGTTGTCTGTGTAAGATGTTTTGCCTTGTTCTAGAGCGAAGATTGAAGCTTCCCGAATTTTCCAAGGGGTAACAAAATCAGGCTCACCTATACCGAGGGAAATAGCCTGTGGCATTTCGGAAACAATGGCAAAAAAATCTCGAATCCCGGACCGAGGGAGACTTTTGACATGATCTGCAACATAATCAGATGGATTCATTTGACTATGCACTAATTGGTGGTTTTTCAGAATTCTCACCTTCTTTGGAGAGCAGATGTCCATGCTCTTTGTATGAACGAAGCAAAAAGTGCGTTGCCGTGGATAAGACACCCTCAATCGTAGAAAGTCGCTCTGATACAAAAGACGCAACTGCATGTAAATTCTTACCCTGCACAATAACCATCAGGTCGTAACCACCCGACATGAGGTGGCATGCCTCCACCTCTTCAAATTTTGAAATCCGGTGGGCCAAACGGTCAAAGCCACCTTCCCTCTCTGGGCTAATCTTCACCTCAATCACTGCCCGCACAAGGTTCCCATCTTTTTTGGATGGATGAACCAAGGGAACCCAGCCAATAAGAGCACCCTCTGAACGAAGTGATTCGAGTTGGGATTCCACATCGGCAACCGAAAGATCGAGGATTTTTGCAAGCTTTGTTGGATCCGGATCAGCAGTTTCTTGAAGAATATCGAGTAAATTACTCATAATTAAAAGGATGCATTATAAGAGGTATTGCCATTTAGGTAAAGAATCAAAGGCTAGACACCAAGATGTAAAAGAAGTCGAAAAATTGCATTTAATCCGATCGAGTGGGTAATCTCTCCATTTTCCACCATACCTTTTAAATCTTTAACCTTGTACAGTTCAGTAACGAGCTCCTCATGTTCGTCAAAGGCAAGCTCTGCGGTCTTCTGAACATTCTCCACAAGCACAAAATGGCACTGATTGGAAAGGATGGCGGCATTTGGTCGGGCTGTCCCAATTAATTTTGCATTGGTTCCCACATAGCCTGTTTCCTCTTCCAATTCACGCAAACCGGCAACAATGGGATCTTCACCCCGTTCAATAACCCCACCTGGAGGCTCCAAAGAAAATTCTTCGGTTCCGTAACGAAATTGACGAACCAGAACAAGTTCACTTTTTTGGGTGATCGCTAAAACATTGACCCAGTCATTGGTATCAAGAACAAAAAAGTCTCCCTCCACTCCATCAGACTTTCGCTTAAAAATTCTTTTATGCACCTCAAATATTCGGCAATCTGAATGTAAATGATCTTCTTGCAGATCCCATTTGCTTGGAAGTTTTCTACTCATCAACTAAAATTTTCTGCTGCACAAATTCATTTATATCCTGAAAAATTGGGACTTTTTTTTGTTCGGCTAACTGACAAAGGGGTTCATCAATTGGTTTACCCGTTCGTACGAGACAAGCACTCATTCCTGCATCAAGACCGGTCTGTGCGTCGATCCACTTATCCCCTATTACCCAGCACTGAGAAGGATCGAGCTCATACTTCTCCGTCATCTCTTGCTCAAATCTTGGAGATGGCTTTCGATAGCCCCCGGTTTCAGTTGGAGACTCTGGAGCGATACAAACCTCGGAGAAAAAATTATCAGGCCAGTCAAAATCTCGGTACATTTTTTTATTACAGGCATGTACATCTGACCAGTCATAATACCCACGGGTAATCCCGGATTGATTGGTATGCATAAAAAGATGATAGCCCGCTTCTTTGACTTTTTGCAGAACTTTACCAGCACCCAAAATAGCTTCTACTTTATCAGGGTCTTTTAAATAATGAGCATCTCGGATTAGGGTGCCATCCCGATCAATGAATAGAGCTTTCTGGCCATTCTCGTTGATCACAGAAGTTTAAGAATTTCTTCTTGGGAAGCGGTGGCAGTTCCAACTTTGCCAACTACTACCCCCGCTGCTAAATTTGCAAATTCAGCAGCACGGGCAAAGCTTTCCCCTGTACGGAGAGCCATAGTCAACGATGCTATGACGGTATCCCCAGCACCTGAAACATCAAAAACCTCGCGGGCAGCCGTAGGTATAATGCATTCTACGACTCCATCCCTTGCAAGTAGCATACCCTCTGCCCCTAAAGTAATGGCCAGCATTTCAGGGGCAAATCTTTCAAAAATTCGGGTAACCACTTCACTTTGCGGGAAAGGCTCCCGGATTTCTCGAGAGAGACCCGCCAATTCTAAAGCTTCTAATCGGTTTGGGGTAAGAAGGTTGGGTTTATTATATTCCAATAACCTGCTTGGCTTTGGATCAATGGATGTAAACTGAGCATGAACTTTTACCATTTCTAATAATTCATTGGTTATAAAACCTTTACCGTAGTCAGATATAATTACGGCATCTGCTTTTTTTATTTTTTCCGATACGACATCCCCAATATCTCCTAATCGGGGTTCATAATCAGAAGCTTTTGCCTCACGATCGACCCGACATATTTGATGGTTTGAAGCAGTTACTCTAGATTTACTTATTGTGGGTGCAGAAGAAAACCGAAACCGAGAATCAACCTGTATATTTGCGGCCCCGAGCATATTGGCTAACTCATCTCCCTGTTCATCTTGCCCAAACCAGCCAATGGTTTCCACCGAAGCACCCAATGAACGAAGATTAAGAGCAACATTGGCCGCTCCTCCAGCGACTGATCTTTCTTCCTGAACAGCTAAAACAGGGACAGGTGCTTCTGGAGAAATTCTACTAACCTCCCCGATTACATAGCGATCTAACATAACATCTCCAATCACCAAAATATTTAGGCTCTTGATTTGCTCGAAAAGTTCTTTCATGTATGGGCTGTGAATATATTGGATAGTAAGAAAACTTTCATTTCAGCCTGCTTAATAATAATTTTTATGCAAGGCTGCAAGCAAGGTACCATTGATGTTCAATTACCTGGCTCGATTGAGTCACAAAATGAATATTTTGATCTTACAGTGGGAAAGGTTAAGCTAAAAGTTGAAGTTGCTGCCTTACCTGAAGAAAGAAAACGGGGCTTAATGTTCAGAAAATCAATGGGCGATGACAGAGGAATGATATTTATTTTTAAAAATGCAACGAAACAACGTTTTTGGATGAAAAACACTAGGATCCCTTTGGATATTGGCTATTTTTCATCGAACGGATCATTGGTCGAAATCCACAAGGCTAAGCCACATGATCTTTCCGGTGTACCTTCCCACTCACGTGATATTCAATTTGTTTTGGAACTTAATGTAAATGCTTACAAAAATTTGGGTATTCAATTAGGAGATCGGATAGACCTTAAGTTGATTTCAGACATTTTGCAGAAAAGAAGACTTCAACCATCAGAATATAATCTGCCATAAATCGCTATCCAGAATAACCATCGGGATTTTGACTTTGCCATCGCCACGCATCTCTAAGCATTGCTTGTAAATCATGCTTGGACTTCCAGCCTAACAACTCTTGAGCATATGTCGGGTCTGCCCAAGCCTCGGTTACATCACCCGTTCGACGATCTGCAAATTCATACGGAATTTTGATCCCATTAGCTTTTTCAAAAGCATCGATAACATCAAGGACTGAAGATCCCTGCCCGGTACCTAAATTACAAATAAACCCCTCATTTGAACTTTTTAATTTCAAGAGAGCCTGTAAGTGAGCATCCGCTAAATCTACTACATGCAAGTAATCACGCACGGCAGTACCATCCCGAGTAGGGTAATCTTTACCAAATACTCGAAGTTTTTTCAACTTACCGGTTGCAACCTGACAAACGAATGGGACCAAGTTATCAGGTATTCCATTAGGGTCTTCTCCAATATCACCACTATTATGGGCACCAACCGGGTTGAAATACCTCAGCACTCCGCATTTGAAGTTAGGATTGGATTGAGAATAATCAGAAATAATTCCTTCCATTATATATTTAGTCCTACCATAGGGGCTGGAAACTGATCCAACAGGAAAGCTCTCTGAGATGGGTACTTGCGTTGGTTCTCCGTAAACGGTGCAAGATGAGCTAAACACCAAATTGTTTACCCCATGGCGTTTCATTGTTTCGAGTAAAAGGACAGAACCAGAAACATTATTTCTATAATATTTAAGAGGATATTCTGTGGATTCTCCTACTGCCTTTAACGCAGCAAAGTGAATAACAGAGGAAATATCTGGGTGTTTAGAAAAAACTTCAGCAAGCGTTTGATTATCTGTTATATCACCTTCGATGATAACTGGATGCTTTCCTGCAATCCTACCTACACGTTTCAAAGACTCCGGAGAAGAATTTGAAAAATTATCGAGAACAACCACATGTTCCCCCCCTTGCAAGAGAGCTAGGACGGTATGACTACCAATGTATCCAGCCCCACCAGTAACAAGTATTTTATTCATCGACTGCCTTTCATAAGTGAACGTATTGTAGACAACATAATTTCCAGGTCCAAAAAGAAAGATGCATTTTTTACATAATATAAATCGTAAGCTAATTTTTCTTCGGAGCTCGTAAAATCAGATGCATATTTATATTTAATTTGAGCCCATCCAGTTATCCCAGGTTTCAATAAATATCGACATTTCCAATAAGGTAATTTTGAAACAATCTTTTCTTCAAGTTCAGGTCGTTCAGGTCTTGGGCCCACGACAGACATTTCTCCTTTCATTACATTCCAAAATTGCGGAATCTCATCAATTCTCGTTTTTCTCAAAAAACGCCCAACTATCGTGATTCGTTTGTCTTTATCTTTCGCCCATTGAGCTCCCTCACTTTCTGAATTTCTCTTCATTGTTCTTAATTTGTAAAGAACATAAGGCCGGCCCAGGAATCCAGATCTTGTCTGCTTGAAAAATATAGGAAAACCAGAATCAACAGCTATTGCGACACAACAAAAAAGTAAAATTGGTAAAGTCAAAATCAAAGCTGAAAAAGAAACAAACAAATCAGTCAGTCGCTTAATACGGCGTACAAGGGGGTCCCGCTGCCTTAAATCCAACTTGGTAAGCCAACTTCTATCAATTTCGGCATGAGGAATTTTTTGGCCAAAAGTTTCCCAGAATGCCGCAACCCCCATAACTCTGACACCCGATGAAAGTAACCCCATTACATCAGTCCCTTTACTTCCATCATCAACAATTACAATGTCGATTCCTTCAGCTTTAGTAAATGCAACTAGATCTCCTTTCAATAAATCGTCATTATATTCAAACCAATCAATTTGGTCAGCATAAGTGCTTAATTCATGTTTGATTTTTGATAAAGTGCTTCCCTTAAAAACAGGCAATACACGCCATGGATTTCGTCGGTTTAATCCACTTAGAAAATTTAAAAAAAGAAAAACTGCCAAACTCGCAGTCGCAACAATTTTAAAAATTGCAAGTCTCCCAACAAATTCAAATTCAATAGTCCAAACGGCAAGAATGAGACCAAGAGACCCAAGAGTTGTAGATGCAAAAGACAGGACTAATCTTTTCCACAAAAGCTCACGATAATTATTTACAAAAAGCCCGATAACTTCGCCTGCAAGCAAACAGGAAAGGCCATAAAGCATGGAATATAGAACTAGACGCTCTCTATTCACCTGAAGTAAAGTCTCACTTAAGGGAGAGTAAAAAAGAATTACCAAAAGACAGGAGCCTGTCGCAAGGAATTGGCATACGACAAGTTTTGTAAACTTATTAAGCCGCCAATGTTCTTTACGATTCATTCAACTGTATCGCCAACTGATTAGTAAAGTAAGTGTTGGCAATTTTCCTGCGGCCATAGATTGATCGAGTGTTTCTCACCTCAGCACACATATTTGACCAAACACTTGGTGTTACCTTAATTCTAACGATTGCTTTTGCTATAGAGCTTGGATCAACTTTGGCGAAAGTCTCCCCAAGTTTTAAATCATTCAAGATTTTGGTGAGCTCCCCACTCGGAGCTGCAAAAACAGGGAGCCCGGCACCTATATAGTCATAAACCTTTGCAGGAAAAGCATTTTCCATCGCAGGTAATTCTCGCAAAAAGCAAATACCCAAATGACAAGTTGCAAGTAATTCGCTTAGCTTATTTAAAGGCATGGAAGGAAAAACTGCTAAGTTTTTTGGAAGGTTGGATCGAATTTCCGCCGAAAGTTCTCCAACTATAATGAATCGAATCGATGGATCCAATTCGTAAACATAGTTCATAATTTCTATGTAATCTTCGGCTTTATAAAACCGACCTAGTCTACCGTGATAAACTACCGTGAATGCAGATGCTTTTGGAAAGTTTAAAATATTGTCGGTAAATATTTCTTCATCAAAACCGTTTCGAACCAAAAAAATATTTAGATTGGTGAACTCAAGCTTCAACTCTTGTAAAAGTCCATGAGTCACTGTGGTAAGCTGCAGCGCATTTTTATATACCCAAGACTCTAAGCCACCCAATAGTTTACAAAATAAACTTGTAGTCTTGATTACACCAAGATCTGTGAGTACGCGAGGATACCGATCTCTCACATCAAACACATAGGGAATGTTTGAGAGCTTGGCAAAAAAGGCACAAATACAAGCCATAAAAAATGGGGGTGAAGTAATGAAGCAAAGTCTTGTGCTTTTCTTACTCATCAATATCCGGATTCCTAAATCAAGACCCAATAAAATTTCCTGAAAAAATCTTTTTCCGAGCGATGCTTTGTTATCAGGCACCTGAAAGTAAGATTTGACGACAGACCCATCATGGTCGAGCACCGAACTGGAAGTAAATACTGAAACTTTATGACCGAGCTTGCACAATTCTTCAACCCAAGGAGCAACCCTAGCGGCAGCGGCAGCTGGCATGGGCCGATATTCCGAACTGACAACTTTTATAACAGACAAAATAAAAGTGATAGAATTTTAAAACTCATAAGAAACAGCAACTAAGCTCTGAAAACTGCGATAAAAACAAGGTTACTATTTAACCAAGAATCCCACGAAATTCTCATTGGAAAAGATGAAAATATACCCATTTCTTGAGAACTGTAACAGAAAGCAAAAACTTGAACCAAATAGGCAGGTGCTTCCAAGTAAATCTTTTGTAATATTGTAAAAAATCTTTCAACTTAGAGGAGAGTGGTTTCTTGAAATTCTCTTGAGTTGCGGTGTTAGGTTTCAAAGCAGTTTGCCGCCCTATTGGTTCCCAATCTTTAGATAACGAAAGATCTTCAATTTGCTTATCGAAATTATGGATGAATTTCCGGTAAGAAAAGTCTCCTGAATCAACTAAAGATAAGCGGGCATTTTCAGATATTTCATTGAGATAAGAGAGATCTTTTAATTGAGATACAACTTTTTCAAAATTAGAAAAATCTTTTTCAAGAGGTATGTAATGGACTCCAGGTTCAAGAAGACCGGAATATTCTCCTGGATACATTACCATAACTGTTCCAAGCGCTGCTGCCTCGAAACATCTTGGTGAAATAACCTGCAAATCTATCTTTCCGTCTTCTTCAAGAAAATGACTTGGTACATCATCGAAATTGGCAAAGGGATGAAAGGCCTGCCATCGGTTGAGCCTGTATTCGATTTTACCTGTAAAATCAATAAGGCTTGCTCCACTTTCTGTCCCCAGGGTTGTTTTACAATTGGAAACAAAATCAATCCACTTAGAACCATATATCCTGTCCTTCTCCTGCGAAGAAATATCACAGTTTAAATCAGCTGTATGAGCCTGCTCCAGGAAACGACTGCCAATTTCATATTTCTCATAACTTTTACGGCCAAGAAAAAAAGGACACTTTCTAGCCCGGTATCCTACATCGATTGTACGATCTTTCATTGGCTTACCCTTTTTTTTGGTTAAATCTTCTGGAACATAACCAGTAAGGGTAGTCAAAAGTTGTGTATTCCGATCTAAAGAATGATAAAGTTTTTGTGCAACACTGGGCGGAGCACAGGAAAAAATCGCATCTATTCCAATGCTTTTAATTCTTTCGCAAACAAAATTAACCCTTCTGTATTCATCCTGAATGAATAAGACTTTTATACCTTTAAAATCCTGTAACCTTTTAAGAGATTCTGGCGGTATGTAAGTGCTATACAAGAGAGACAAGCTGTAGTGAATCACAATACAATCAAAATTTTCAACAGTTTTGTTATCTGGTAAACCACTCAGGGATGACCAGGTTATAATATTGTGATTCGAATATTTTGAGAAAGCATCAATATGATCAATAACAGTCCCTGCATTTTGATTTTCTTCAGGTCGATTACAATAAACCAGAATGTTCAATTTACTTACTCGACTCATTCCCTAAACTCTAAGTTTGTGAACGGCATTTTTCATCTACCATCAAATTTCCTCAACCATAAACGGAGCATGCCGCTTCATGCAGGTCTTGATTAGCTCTCGATTCTTCTTTGTCCAATCAACTAAGACATTAATACCCTCAGTGATTTCAATCTCAGCGGAAAAGCCAAGATCCGACTTAGCTTTCTGGGTGCTTCCAAATCTTTTGCCAGAACGATCCCAATCCCTTGCTGGGAAAAGTTGGGGTGAAGTTGGATTAGCGGTGGCTTGGTTAATTACAGCGGCCAAGTCGGCTATCGTGGTCTCCATTCCGGAAGCCAAGTTATAAGTCTCGGAAGGAACACCGGCAAGGGCACAGCACATTAATCCTCTGGCCATATCTTCAACAAAAATAAAATCCCTACTGGAAAGACCTTCATTTTCAAGCGGCAAAGCCATCTGGTTGAGAGCCTTCCAAACAAAAGTAGGCGTAACATTCCGCCACACTGTATGTGATGTCCCCCTCCATCTTCCCGCACCAAGAATCTCTCTGGGACCATAAACATTTTGAAAGCGAGCCTTTACAAATGGAAGGCCATGAGCTCGATGGTAGTAATTCCCATACATTTCACCCACAAGCTTAGAAATAGAATATGGAGAATCATGAAAGAGAGAAACGGGGGCATCTTCCTTTGTTGCAACCGCATCATCATAGGTTTTCTCCGCGACTGCACAACCTGCGGCTGCATACACAATTTTGCGTAAACTTTTTACTTCACTAAGGCGGTCAAAGAGCTTAAGGGAGGTCAAAGTATTATTCGCATGATCTTCCATGGGGTTGGCAATGGAGGACTGATTCCCGTGGTAACAGGCCAAGTGAAAGGCATAGTCTAGATCAGTAGGCAACGCCCGGAGCACAGCATCATCTGTTATGGAACCGCAAAGAAATCGAACATTGGAAGCAACAGGTACATTACAGGCTTCTGAAGAAAGAAGATTATCGACAACAAGAACTTCGTCTGGATTATGTTCGAGAAGTTTTAATACCAAGTTTGAACCCACAAAGCCAGCACCACCAACCACAAGAATTTTACTATTCCGGAATGTATCTTTACTCATGATCAATTCTTTGCTTTTGCAGGCACGGCAAGGTGGCTGAAAATATCATTTATCCCGAACTTATCATACCATCGCAGTTGATTTTGAATGGTACTTTGGAAGTCAAATTTTGCCTTCCAATTGAAAGCCACCTCAGTTTCAGCCGGATCTAGTACAACTTCTGCGATGTCATCAGAACCAATTGGAGCAATGGGGACTTCAGGAGTTTCTATTTCTAAATAATTACAGACTGCACAAAAAACATCATGTATTGAATGCCCCACCCCAGTTGAAACATTAAACAGCCCGAGGGGAGCATTTTCTTCTAGTGCCAGATCGATTAGATTTATAAAATCACTCATATCCAAAAAGTCTCGGACTGATTCGCTACAGAAACAATCCTGTCCTGCTTTAAGGCGCTTATAAAATGTGGGAATGGGTCCGATTGCAAGCCGTGGTCCACAGATATTTGCCAATCGCAGAGAGACTGTAGGCAACTCTGAATTCATAAGATATGCCTCACCCGCCGTTTTTGAAATACCGTAACTGGTAAAAGGTTTGGTTGGATGGTCGATTGGAATGGGAATGCTTGTGGGCCTGCCGTAGCAAAGCGCGGTTTGAAAATTGATCAAACGTTGTACTCCATTTTCAAGGGCAGCTTTAGCAACATTGATCGAACCAATAACATTAGTCCTGCTATCTTCAGACCAATCCATTGGCTCTTTATAGGCGGCAGCACTATGGATAACATAGTCAGGCTTAAAATCTTTAAATACATGATTAACGAGAACATCATCCGCAACTGATCCCTCGATGACCTGAAGTCTATCTTGCTCAGGAATGGCCTCCTTTTTTCCGGTAGCAAAATTATCAATCGCACAAATTACATGGCCACTGGAATAGAGGTGTTCGATTAAGTTCGAGCCCAAACAACCAGCTCCACCAGTGATTAAAATCCTTTTACTCACTTATTTTCCTTCGTCTAGATTTAAATGGGTATATTCACCCAAGGTGCCGTGCTCCTTAAAATATGAAATAGCCTGGTCAACGGTTTCCTCTATGGGAGTGAATTGGATTTTACCAAAGTCTTGAAAGGTTCTGGATGGATCTAATAGGATCGAAACCACATCATCTTCCCCTAACTCTTTAATCTCCGGCTTGGGTGAATCTGATAAACCCATTGCCTTTACCACAGCGTCGTAAAGTTCTTGAATGGCAACATCAGAACCTGAAGAAAAATGATACGCCCCCTTCCCTACACCATCGCAAGCCATTAGAACAACTTTTGCTAAGTCTTTTACAAACACAAAATCTCTCCTTGATTTTGTGACGAAACATTTTTTCCTATCCTTGAGTCTCTGATAAAAAATGGGTAACGGACCGGCAACATTTCTTGGACCAATAACATTTGCCAGACGAAAAGTTACAAAATCTAGACCTGAAATTTCCAAGAAATCTTCATTTGCTGTCTTTGTAATCGCATAGCTTGTAGAAGCAGGAAACTTAGGATGCGATAGTGTAATTGGTTGCTCTAGAGGCTTTAACCCATAACAAAGTGAAGTCTGAAAATAAATAAACCTACTAACGGCATGCTTAATCGAAGCTTGGACAATATTCGAACCACCCACACAATTGGTTAAGGAGTCATTGTACCAATCATTGGGATCTTTGTAAGATGCAGCCGTATGCACAACCGCATCAGGTTTGAAATCCTCGAAGAGTTGGTTAATTAATTTACTATCAGCAATGCTACCAATGATAACCTTTAAGTTTTCGTGTTCCGCCAAGTGTTCCTTTCGGCCCGTTGCTAAATTATCAATGACTAAGACTTGATCTCCTCGATCAAGCATCATTTCCGCGATATGTGAACCAATTTGTCCTAGTCCTCCAGTTATTAATGTTTTCATAAAGTTATCTTTCGTGGGTTATTTGTTTTTTAAATTCATCGGCCTTATCATGAAATTGTTGCATCCAAATCTCCAAGGATAGCAATCCCCAAATTTTACGGCTGAACTTTCCTTCTTTTGATAAGTTTTCTAAAATGACGTCCGAATTAAAAAATGATCTACCAATATCACGGCCCGTTTCAAATATGCCGCAAACAAAATCCTTCAGCTCGCCCTGCATCCATTCATTGAGAGGCACAGGAAAGCCCATTTTATCTTTTCTTTGAGCAATAGAAGTGGGAAGAATAGGATCAAAAGTTCGGACTAGAAGTCTTTTTAATTCTCCATTTTTAAACTTGATGTCGGCTGGTATAGTGGCAACAAGTTCAACTATCTTATGATCCAAAAAAGGTACTCTGGACTCTAAGCCATGTGCCATACTCATCCTGTCTTCAACTTGAAGGAGTGCGGGAAGCAAGGTTTTAAAATCAAAATGAGTCATCAAATCAAAGTAAGATTCATGACCTACATTTTCTCCGAGAAAAATATTTTTAAACTCATTATATGTGGAAGATTTCCCAATCTCATTCCAGTTAATTTCTTTTTCAAGGGTCGGTGCACGATTTACCAAATCAAAATACCTTCGGTTTATGGTACCAAATAAACCCTTACTCCAAAACTGCTTAAGCAAAGGCTTGTATTGCTTAAGTGTCTCAAGATTAGAAATTATTGATTCATAAGTAACTACAAAATTACCATTATTTAATGTTCCATCGATGGCCCCTTTTATACATTGCTCAAAGTATGCGATTAAGTATCGAGCATAACCACCGAAAATCTCGTCTCCTCCTTGCCCCCCCAGGACTACTTTTCTGTGCTGGCTTGCGAGCTTAGAAATCTGGTATTGGGGAAAGGATCCTGGTCCCGCTACAGGTTCATCCAAGTGATAAATGATCTTCTCGATTGAAGAGACAAAATCATCACTTTGAATATCAAGTTCATGCAAATCAAAAGAATATTGCTTTGCCAAATCTCGAGCATACATACTCTCATCATACCCTTCCCCGTAAGAAAACTTCCCAGTAAATGCTTTAAACTCAGAAGATTCAATTTGCGAAGCAAGAGAAGCAACAATACTGGAGTCCCTTCCTCCGCTAACATAGGCACCTACTGGGACATCGCTTCTCATGTGCAAGTTCATGGACTCATCCATTAAGTCCCGAATCTCTTCCACAAGGTTACTTTCCTTGTGGTTAAAATCGATATCGTAATAAACTTCCCAATACTTTTTCACCGAAAGCGTAGAATTTTCAATCGTTAGCATATGACCAGGCTCTAGCTTTTTTATTCCCTGGAAGAGCGTCTTTTCTCCCAAAGTGAATTGAAAAGTTAAGTAATCGTTTAGCGAGTCCAAATCAGTGGCTACGTCTTCAACAAACGGAAGCAAAGCTTTGATCTCAGATGCATAATAGAAAATATCTCCAACAACGGTGTAATAGAAAGGTTTAATTCCAAACCGATCTCGGGCACAAAAGAACCTTTTTTTTCTTTCATCCCACAAAGCAAACGCAAACATACCTCTTAGGTGATTTAAGCAACCCAATCCATATTTCTCGTAACTCGCCAGAATTGTCTCTGTATCTGATTTAGTTTGGAATTCCCATGAACTGGAGAGTTCGGCCCTAAGTTCCAAATAATTATAAATTTCGCCGTTAAAAACAAGACAGGTGCTATTATTTCCGTGCATGGGTTGTGCCGCGGACTTGCTCAAGTCGATAATCGAAAGCCTCTGATGGGCTAGACCAACAGAATGATTTCCTGAAACCCATGAACCAGAATCGTCGGGTCCTCGGTGAGCAAGTAAATCGCTCATTACGGAGAGATGGCGAGGACCTTGAGGCAAAGGCTTATTATTCAAGCTAAAAAAACCTGCTATTCCGCACATAATTGTTTCGATTTGAAATTTCTAATTAGGTCCACTACCCCGTCTACGCCTTGTCCTAAAACTGAACTCGAATAAAGATTTGAATCAATAATATCAGCATAAGCAAAATCAGCAATTTCTTGTAATTTTTCGTCATCGCTAAGATAACTTACAATTTTATCAATATTTGAAAAGTCGCGCTCAAGAGGAAGGTAGTGTTTCCACGGTTCCAGAATCCCTCGATATTCTCCTTTCAATAGAACTTGTACAGTCCTGTAAGCAATCGCTTCAAAAGATCGAGGAGTAATGGTCTGATGTACAATGTTACCCTCATAGGGAGATAAGACCTGGGTGCTAACCTCTTCAAAGTCAGCCTTGGGGTTTAATTCCAGATAATTTGATACTGCATCCTCTACTTCCCCATCAAAATCAAAAATACTGGCCCCTCCCTCCAAACCAAGTACGGCTTTTGCAGATTTCAAGAATGCCTGCCATTTGTCTCGGTACAATCGATCCTTCTCTTTTGAACTTAAGTCTGTTTTGAGAGGTAAATTGCTAATTCGTTTTCCTACTTCATCACTCAACCTTGTTTTTTCATAACTCAAGCGGCCTAACCAATAAGGCAACTCTCTTCCCCTGTAAGCCAAATGAATTGACCTTTCCGATATTCGGGGTGAATCCACCCCAATTAACCTCTTAGGAACATATCCTGGAAGACAGGATACCTTGAGCACAGAATTAAGCTTAGATTGATGGTACACTCTCTCTAGGTTGTCGAGATTCAAGGATGAAAAAATTGCGTCAATGCCAAGGTAAGCCATCTCGTGCATCATCTTGTTAATCCATCTGTACTCATCCTGAATAATTTGAATCTTTATCCCGCTAAATTCACGAATTCCCTCTCTTAAATATTTTGGTATATAAGACTCAAAAAGGATACAGAGTGAGTAATGAATAATGATAACATCAAAAAACAACCCGTTATCATCCAGCAAACTAACTTTTGGAGACGGTAAATATTTCCTTCGTTTACGCGGCGATTTCACCATTACATTATGCCTGCTAAACTCACTTATGGCTTGTACATGATCCTTGACTACTTCTGCAGAATATTTCTCATCCGCAAGAATTAAGATTTTTAGTTTTTGATCAGAAGACCGGAAGCTTGCTACATCTTTAATAGTGTAGGAAGTCTTTATTTTTTCTGAGTTTAAAAGTGCCAAATTCAATTTGGTATTACCTTTGCAAAGTATGCCTCATACTGGAAAATTTACCAGCCTCCGCATATTTGCTAATCTTTCCCCAATCATTTGATTTTTTTACATCCGTACCACCATTCGATTTCTTTAACTGTAAGGAATTTTTTATGTTTTTGGTGATAAACCCATGGAGTTCGAGAAAGCTTTTTAATTCATCAATGGTTTTATTGGTTTTCCCACAAAGGTCTTCATACCAAACTTCAAAATATCTTGAGTAAGATAGTTGGCTTAAATCCTTGGATATGGACTGAGCATACGAGTATTGCTGTTCAACTACCTGCTCCCAATATGGTAATTTTTGAATGGCCTTGTAGTTTTCAGTTGTTGCTGAGTTCCAAATTTCTGTACTCCCCCTTTGCCTCCTTGATTGAAGATCAGAATAAGCACTGGCAGCCACATCTCTTCTTATCCACAAAAAACAAGCTTTAGGAAAAATTTGACTCAGAAACTCTATACGAAAACAATTCCAGGCATTTTTAAAAACGAACGGTTTCTTGTTAGCAATGAAGAGTTGATTCATAAATTGAACAAATTTTTTTTCTAAGCCGGGTAAAGGTTCCTTACTTTTACTTTCAGACGGGTGTTCCCCTCCAAAAAAATACCTAAATAAGCCCGACGCTTCCGATGGTTGATCTTCTCCTGAAGTTTTTCCATAAAGGCTTTTATAATCAACAAATTTTGTGCATCCAAACTCCATTGGGAGTTCAGAAAGGAGGAAATGATCAGACTCAAATAGCTCAACAAAGGAATTGGTTGGATAGAATACATCAAAGTGATTTATGACTACTTGATAAAGTAATGTGCTGCCAACTCTGGGCGAACCCAAGATAAACAATAACTTAGTATCTGAACTGGGAATAAACTTTTGAGTAACCCTCAACCGTTCAGTAAACTAAGAACCGATGCTTCAATCTTAGGATATATAAATGAATAATAAGCATCGTGACCAATGGAGCTAAGATGTAGCTGATCTTCTGGTAAAAGCATATCGCTCAACTTTACTTCATTTTGGTCAATCAGTGCTAAGAAATGATTTTCCACATCATTCAGTGTGGCGCCTGAAGATTCAGCGACATTTCTAATGGCCTTATTATAATCCGCATTGCTTGCTTGGTAAGTTGTTTCAGTATGCGGGAATGTACGGGAAGTTAAAGTGGTAGGATGATTTGTGTTAAGAAATACTCTCTTCGCCCCGTAGTGAAAACTTCGTTGAATAATTTCCGATAGGTTGGCAGAAAAAGACGGGCGACTAACCCTAGGAAGACCCTTATCCGAAGCCCAATAATTGCAATCGTTCATCCCAAACTGAATGATAACAATTTCTGGTGAGTGAGACTGTAACTCATAGGCCATAGTCTCCAAGGCCTGCCTTGTCGTTCTCCCGTTTACTGAAGAATTGGTGACCACAATCTCGCCTTGCGAGGAATTCATTATTTTGGACAAGCCTAATGATGTTCGGGTGACCCAACCTTGATGAATAGCAACATGTTGGCCAGTACAAATAGAATCCCCAAAAAAGGTAACTCGTAACTTTCGATGTGATGTCATAAATCTCCCTTCATTCGAATAATACAAACCTGCCGACCATTAGCAAATACGCTTTCGGGGTTAAGTAAAAGTTGCTCTAAACAAGGATTTTTTATCCTATGAATGAAAGAATTTAAGGCATGGCTCAATCTTAAGCCATCCCACGGACGAATGTAAAAGATCTCATCGCCATCAACCCTTTTAACTTTATAGGTACGGGGTGTATTATAATAGGTTAAAGACATTCTGATTTCCTTCGTTATAGGTAAAAATTTTGCCAAAAATTCTTCTACCCTTTGATCAACATTGGGAAAAATATCATTTGCTACCACACAATCATAAGTTCCAGAATGTTGAAATTCTTTCCAGTCCGAGCTGGATAGCTTCATCTTTGTATGCTCTTTGACTGCTCTTCCGATATCTTCATTTGATTCGTGGTTACAAGTGTCAACAATTTCATAATCAAGGTGGCCCAAGAATGAATGCGAGAAAGTAGAAAGCCCCCCACCAATATCGAGCAATTTAAAGTCTTTGGAAACCTTTCTGAAATCACGATACACCCTGTGGTATATGAATCTTTTAGCTTTATCCTCCACGAGCCACTGATCAGATGTGTAAACCTTGGAACCTTTGGCATTAATATTTTGAAGTTCGGCCAATATCCAATCATTGTCGAGATATCGCTCGATATTTTTTTTATTAACTATTTCCAAAACTACAGAATTTTAGATCAAAATAAGAAAATGTGCTCACTGTTATTCCTGTGCATGCTAAGCACTGAACAATGTTTTGATTTCTTTTAAAATACGCAAAGATGCATCGCCATTACCATAAAGCCCAGTTGCGGTAATATTAAAATTGATATTTTGGACGGCTTCCAAGATTTTGTCTTTACCTGACCCTACAAGAATGTTTGCACCTTCTTTGACTGTTTCGACCCATTCAGTCTCATCTCTAAGCGTAATGCACGGGACTCCATGGAAATAAGACTCTTTTTGCATGCCACCAGAATCGGTTAGAATAACCCTCGCCCCCATTTCTAGTCTTTGCATTTCAAGGTAAGACAAAGGCTCAATAACAGTAAGATTTTCCAGGAGATTTGGATCACATGTTTGATTCAAAATCCCTTTAGTTCTGGGATGTAATGGAATAACCACTTGTAATTCTTTATTAATTTCCTGAAGTGCTTGAAAAATAGATGTTAACCTTTTTGAATCATCAGTGTTTTCCGCACGGTGGACAGTACAAAGAGCATATTCTTTTTCGCGTAGTCCTTTATTGTGTAGGGAGAATGTTTTCTTAGCCCTATCCGCATAAAAAAGGGTTGTATCATACATTACATCGCCAACCTGAAAGATTTTTTGCTCTTCTTGGTTACTCGCAGAAAAAGGAAAACCTTCGTTATTAAGATTCTCTACTGCAGCTTCGGTTGGGCAAAACAGATAATTTGAGACCCTGTCAGTCAACACACGGTTAATCTCTTCTGGCATTCCCATGTTGTAGGAACGAAGGCCAGCTTCAACATGAGCAATGGGTATCTGTAATTTGGATCCTGCCATGGCCCCAGCCAATGTAGAATTAGTATCTCCAAAAACTAAAATTAAACTGGGATGTTCTTTTTTAATAATTGCTTCGATTTGTTCCATCATTCGACCGGTCATTGCACCATGATCCAATCCACCAAGGTCTAACTTGTAACTAGGTCTTGGGATGTCCATTTCGTCAAAAAACACTTCCGACATATTTGCATCATAGTGTTGACCGGTGTGTACAATAACTTCGTTAATTTGAAAAGCGTCCGATGCATTGTGGTTCTGTATTTCCCGGCTTACAGTTGCAGCCTTTATAAATTGAGGACGAGCTCCCAGAATTGTCAAAATTTTCATCTTTGTTCTATGTTGCCGTTCCTCATATCAAAAATCCGGGAACACATTTCCAGGGAAGTTTCCCGGTGTGCAATAACTAGAATAGTTTTCTTACCCTGAAAAGGTGTGAAAGTATTTAAAACTTCTCGTTCTGTTTTTACATCAAGGGCACTGGTGGCTTCATCCAGTACGAGAATTTGGGGATCATGATACAAGGCTCTTGCAATCCCAATTCGCTGCCTTTGCCCTCCACTTAGCCTAACTCCTCTTTCTCCTAAAACTAAATCAAGTCCTTCGGAATCATTTTTTAGTAAATCTTCCAATTGGGACAGACGGATAACCTCTAGTATACGGGCATCGTTGATCACCTCATCATCCAACCCAAAAGCAATATTTCTACGCAGACTATCATCCAGTAGATATATCTCTTGTGGCACATATCCGATCATTCGTTGCCAGTCAGAAAAATTGCTACAATCCAACTTTTTGTTATCAACTCGCAGTTCTCCATTTGATGGCTGAATAAGACCTAGAAACAGATTTACCAACGTGCTTTTCCCCGACCCACTTTCGCCTGCCAACCCAATAATTTCACCCTGAGAAATCATAAGATTTATATTTTTCAGTACTTCATCTTCCTCCTTAGCATAAGAAAATGAAATGTTTTCTAACTGAATATCTTTGGTAAAAGTCAGCCTATTTTGAGAACCAAGTTGTGTAGTCTTATGGTTTGGTTCAAGGGTTGTAGCACTCTCTTTAAATTCCTGAACCAATGTATCAACACCAGGCTTACCATAACGGATTGATTGAAGATTATTTAATATACGGCTAAAACTTGGAATCATTCGAAACCCAGCTGTAGCAATAAGCCCAAGCATATGAGTTACCTCTTGGGACGATTTGTCCTGTAAGATCAAATAAGAACACATAAAGACCAATCCAAAAATTGCGATCACTTCCACGCCCAGCTTAGGGACATACTGGAATATATACTCTCGCTTATGCATTAGCCCCGCCACTTTGTTAGGTACATGGAAACGTCTTAGAAAAAATTCCAATTTTCCTGACAAAAGAATCTCTTTAATACCTCCCAGACCTTGGCTTAAATGCTTAAGTTTCCCTTCTTCAGCAACTAATCTCTTTTGACCCCAAGATCCAACAACACGGTTGGTTACTTTTACAAAAAGAAAAACCAGAGTAACTAAGAAAATCACAAGAAATACTGTTCCCTGGGGCTCTACATAAAATATGAGGCTTAATATTGCTAAAATCACTAGTGACTCAGTAAGCAAATTGAGTAAGGGCATTAGAAAATAACTACAATAAAGCGAGACTTCTGTAGTTAAATTTCTCAATAGTTTAGAACTATTCGTACGCAAGTGAAACAAATAGTCTCTTCGTAAATATAAGTTAAATAAATTAAGTGCGATTTCTCGTTGTGCGCTAAAAACAAAGGTTCCTTGGCATTGGAACTGAAAGAACAAAAAAATATTTTTAAGTAAAAAAGCCCCGGCCAAGCCACTTAAACCAACAAAAATAAGGACCTCATGACTTGGGTTCCCAAGAAAATCTAAAAAATTATGGAGAAACGGAAATTCTTCAAAATAAGATTCACTCATAAGAATCCCCAGTGCAGGTACAACCATACCAATACTTAAGGTTTCTAAAACAATACCGATAAGAATTACCGGTAATAGAAAAATTACTCTCTTTTTAGCTTTAGTACTAAGAACCGAAAAAGTACCAAAAAACTTAGGTACTTTCATTAGACTTTTTGAAGTATTGAAGCAGGGCTAATCGTATTTCTCGCAGAATCTTTGGGTAATGAGTAAAACAGAAGAAAGTCTTATA